>Ga0163162_10000055_pt1 | contig 109443 bp, 90 predicted proteins | sample S55metaG_FD_115310 | JGI IMG/M metagenome (GOLD analysis project Ga0163162, IMG submission 115310) | Switchgrass rhizosphere microbial communities from Kellogg Biological Station, Michigan, USA - S5-5 metaG | ecosystem: Host-associated > Plants > Roots > Rhizosphere > Soil | place: USA...
AAGTAACGCGAAAGAGGCGAGGAAAAAGGACCACTGGTTGGAAGAAATCTCGGACTGGTAATCGCGCGCCTCCAGTAGTGAGGCGTAGCCTCATCGCTATCAACACGATTGGACGGTAAGGCAGAGCCTTACCGCACTGTGCGGCGGCGAAGCCGCGTCCAAACTTATCCGGTGGTGATCGAAGCGATTCGCGCGGTAGATCAGGCGCACCTTGCGGCAAGCCGACAATCACCATTTATCTCAGGGATTCGCCGGGTTTATCCTATGGATTTGACGGGCTTCGATTAGCGCCAGGGTTACCGCCAGGGTTAGCGCTAGGGTTACCGCCAGCGTCGCGAGGGCGCCGCCCGCGGTTGCGCATCTCATCGCGTTCCTGTTGGAAGCGTTGCCACTGTTCGGGCGAGAGGATTTTCTGCAGACGCTCGTCGGTCTGCCTTCTGATTTCATTGACCTGCGGTTCAGATTCTTTGCGCAGCGCCTGCAGGCGCGTGCGCGTATCGCCGAGGATTTGATGGACTTGTGTTTTCTGATCGGTATTCAGTTGCAGGCGGTCCAACATCTGTTCGAAGCGATCTCCACGGTTTACCTGGTTCCGGGCCCGCGACCAGGACCGGTAAGCATTCAGCCCGAGCGCGCCGGCCGCGCAACCGAGTAGAAAAATCAATATCGCGGCCAAGCGAACCTGCCATTTACTTTTAGTATTGGTGTCCATGATTTCTGTAACACAAACTCTTAGTTTGTGAGAGCCTGGAATGCCGTTTACGCAAACTAACAGTTTGCGTTACAAACCCACTTCGGACATCGGCGATCGGACCTCACTTCCCTGCTTCCTCTTCCACGCCATACAGCGACTTCAGAATCTGGCCATCCGAAACTTTCTCATCGGCGATTTCAGCCTGATTGAAAATCACTTCTTCAGCCGAGTAACTGTTAGCGGCGATGTCCTGGACCAGTGCCGTCTCCGCACTGCCGGGAATCGCGAACGTCAAAGCGCCCAACGCGGCAACCGTCAGCACCATCGATGACGCCAGCGCTCCGGCGGCCCGCCACACGCGCGTCCATGCCCAGGGCTGGCTGGCAGACTCGCGCTCACGCAAAGTGGCCATCACGCGCGTATGAAAGAAGGGTGACGGCCCAAATGTTGCCGCTGCTCGCTGCGTCAACAGCAGAGCGGAGATTTGTGCCGCGTCACACTGCCGCGAGCAATCATCGCAAGTGGAAACGTGAGCGCGAATCGCACTCAATTCATTTTCGCTCAGCTCACTAAACGGTCGTTCTTCCAGCAGGCTGATGATGTGTTGGTCGCTCATATTGTTCTTCCGTTAACGCCGCAAAAGTTTCTCCACCGCTTCGCGCATCCGGCGCCGGGCGCGAAATGCCGTAACCTTAACCTTTGACTCAGACCATCCGGTGGCTTCAACCACTTCCCTGACCGGTGAGTCCTCTCCGTCAATCATCGTCAAAACCAACTGATCGTCCGGCGACAGCGTCTGCAAAACTCGCCCCGCTAAATCCGCGGCCACCGCGCTCCGCTCGCTTGCCTGGTGCCGTTCTAATGCTCCCTGCGCCATCTTGCTTTCTAACCAATCGCTCTGTTCTTCGTTCAAATCTGCCGCCGTTAATTCCGGACGGCGTTTCGAGCTGCGCAGCATGTTCAGGCAGGTGTTGGTCGCAATGCGCGTCAGCCAACCTTCCATTGAACCGCGCCCTTCAAACTTCCCCAGCTCGGTAAACGCTTTCAGGAAAACTTCCTGAGCAGCCTCTTCAACCTGGCTGCGTTCGCGGAAGAAGCGACTGGCAACATGGAACACGCGCGGGCTGTAGCGTCGCAGGATTTCTTCAAAAGCAGACTCATCACCATTACGCGCGAGGCGCGCCAGCTCCAAATCCACAGCCCCTTCGTGGTTGCTCGACAGGTGACGATCCCCCGGCCTTTTCGTAACGCAAACTGATCAGTCTGCGGAGTATGTCCCTGCCAGGCAGAATTCGCAAACCAACAGTTTGCGTTACAGAAAGTCTGGAAACAGGCCCGCTGGTCTGGGACAGCGGACCGATTTCATCATCCACAGTTAGTTCATCTTGTGCTCGGCATGCTGGGCCCGCTTGGCCTTAAACTCCGCACGCTTTTGCTCAAGCTGAGTTTTCTGTTCCGGCGTCAACACCGCCAACATCTGCTGCCGCATGTTGAACCTCGCCGCCATTAACTTGGCCTGCAGGCCGGCAGTTTCCTGAAGTTTCTGGTTTGCCAGTGCTTCATTAAACGTCCCGCCCTGGTTTGACTGACGCAACTCCTGCCGTTTGGCGCGAAGCTGCTCACGCAGAGATTTATTGCTCTCGCGGAAGCTCGTCCCGATCGCTTTCATCTTTGCCTTCTGATCATCAGTTAGGTTAACTCCGGCCAGCATCAAACCACCGCCATGGCGCCCGTGCCTTCCGCCACGAGACCAACCACGCTTGCCTTCGCGACTGCCAAAGCGTTTGCCTTCGCCACCGCGCTCGCCGCTGATCGCCGGCTTGTTATTCTGATCAGTGCTGGTATTTTGAGCCAGAGCGATAGGCGCCGCTATGGCAAGGGCTGACAGGGAGGCTATGGTCAGCGTTTTGATTCGTCCTGGTTTTTTCATTCTTCCTACTCCTTGTAAGTTCAAATCTGGAGGGCCGATATTAGCCTCCTGCTGATCCAGACACCGTACCGGCAGGAAAGGTTACAAATGGGGCTGGGTGAAAGGTCCAATTCTTTCAAGCAATGAAGAGTAAAGCGGGTCAAAATTCGTCTCTTCCCCTCTCCCAATGGATCGACTGCAGATACCGCGGCGCCGCTTGATGGGCCGCCCTCAAATTCACGTTTCAGGCGAGCATCCACAGCACTGCAAATTGCATCTTACGAACATCGCCTTAAACACTGCAGCAACACATGTAACCGGGCCTCGACCCCTGGTGTCTATCCTTAAGGAAATGACTTTTACAATGATTCCACGCTTGTCGCTCGTTATTCTGTTGGGCCTGATATTCGGTGCCCCAATCGCTTATGCGCAGACGCCTACGAATACGAAGACTACGCCAGGAAAAGCTACCGTCGGAGCGGCATTGAATCCCTTAATCCAGGCAGCACAGGAATTCAAAGCCAAAACTGAGCAATTGATCCAACTGCAGGAGAAAGAGTTGCTCAGCGCCGAGGCCAAGACCGAGGAGCTTCGTCAATTAGTCAGCGAAGGTCTTGTCGCCAAGGCTGAACTCGCCCAGCGCGAAGAATCTCTATCCGTGTTGCGATCGAAGTTGGAAGCCAGCAAGCAACAGATCGAGAATTCCGAACACCTGGTGGCTGAAATAAAGGCCACTGATGAGGCGCAGAAAATGCAGCTGGCGGCGGCCAAGGCCAGTGCACAGGCAGGCAGGGGGCAAAGCTTCCTGAGACCCACGATCATGCGTTACGGCGGCGCGAGCAGTTTCGCTCTTGCGAACCTCGCCAGCGTGCAGGGTTTCTTCGTATCGAGGTTCGGCCGGAACCTGCCAACCAGCGCAATCGGTCAGAGCTCTACCCATAATCAACTGGGGTACGACCATCGCAATGCAGTCGACGTCGCGCTTCATCCAGACAGTCTTGAGGGCCAGACACTCATCAATTATTTGCGCAGCCAGGGAATCCCCTTCCTCGCGTTTCGCGGCGCCGTGCCTGGCGTGGCGACCGGCGCGCATATCCACATCGGCAGTCCATCACACCGCCTGAGTTAAGGCTTAATCCACCTGCGAGAACGCGGAAGCGGTAAACAGTAAACAGTGAACCGAACTCGCACTTTCACTGTCCTCGCCAAATCTGTTTACTGTTCACTGTTTACTGATTACTACACTGTACTCATCCGTGTATTGAAGTCAGCCGCATAAACACTTTTAACCCCTAAAAACTCGCTATCTGTAACCACTTTAGCCCCAGAAGTGTCTATCACTTATGGGTACCAGAGTTGCAAGTATTGACGGCAAAACCAAAACAATAAGGGCTAAGAGATGTCGACACAAACATTGAGAGATCGTCCGCTCGTTACTGGAGTCCGACCGGCTACCAGTGCCAACTGGCTGGGCTCGGGTTGGGCCAAAATAATTGCGCGAAAGAAGCAACTGATGATCGGTGGCGGCGCGCTGGCGATTCTGGCGATGGCCGGCTTCTACTTTTTCGGCAATCGGACTGCCACCGCTGAATACCTGACCGCGAGAGTCGAAAGAGGAAACCTACGCAACACCGTCACCGCGACGGGGACGCTGCAGGCGGTAACAACGGTGCAGGTTGGCAGCCAGGCGTCGGGCACGCTTTCCGCCCTCAACGCTGACTTCAACTCGGTGGTGAAGAAAGGCCAGGTCATCGCCCAACTGGATCCTTCCGTGTCGAAGGCACAAGTGGATCAGGCGCGGGCGAACCTGGAGCAGGCACGAGCCGGTTTGCAACAGGCGCGAGCGAGTGTCAGCCAATCGCGGGCGGGCGTTAGCGACGCGCAAGCAAAAGCACTCGCCGCCAAATCAACCGTGCAAAATAATTCCGCCGGCGTTTCTGGCGCCGAAGCGAATCTCGCCGTCTTGAAAGCGCAGCAGGACGATGCGATGAGTTTTCTCAAACAGCAGGAATCTCTATTGCGCTCGGGCGTGATTGCTCAGCGCGATTACGACATCGCTCAGACCGCTTACCGTACCGCCCAGGCCCGTTACAACCAGGCAGCTTCTCAACTGAACCAGGCCGTGTTGAGCCAGCAATCTTCTGCCAGCTCCGGCTTAGCTCAATCGCAAGCGCAGATTCAACAGACGCAGGCGCAGGTGCAGCAATCGCAAGCGCAGGTCCAGGCGGCGCAGGCCCAGGTGTTACAAGCGGAAGCCGCGTTGCGTTTGGCAGAAGTGAACCTGGCCCACACGACTATCACTTCGCCCATTGACGGCATCGTGGTTTCGCGCGATGTAAACGTAGGTCAGACAGTGGCGGCAAGTTTGTCTGCGCCGACGATTTTCACGATCGCCAAAGATCTGACGCAGATGCAGGTGATTGCCAACATCGATCAGGCCGACATCGGTCTGGTGGAGAATGCCAAGTCAGTGAAGTTTAGCGTCGATGCATTTCCCGGCAAGGACTTCGATGGGCAGATTCAGCAGATGCGACTGAATCCACAGAACGTGCAAAACGTTGTGACCTACAACGTCGTGATCGATGTGAACAACCCGGAACAGAAACTGAAACCAGGAATGACTGCCAACCTGACGATTACGATTGACGAGCGCAACAACGTGCTGAAAGTCCCCAACGCGGCTTTGCGATTTACGCCGCAGGATGCGGCCGGACGCCTAGGTGGCGCGGGCGGCCAGGGCGGAACAGGCCAGGGTGGCGGCGGATTTCGACGGCAACAGAGTAGCGAGGTAACGCAAAGTGCAAATCCTTCTGCTCAGAATCAGCAAGGTCAGCAGGGCCAGCAAGGAGGCGGCGATCGGCAGTTTGCTTCGGCGAACTCGCCAGTGTTGCCCGGCCAGATACGACGCGTTTGGGTCATGGGCGCGGACGGCAAACCGCAGCCTCGACGAGTGACAGTTGGTTTGACCGATGGAGCGTTCACAGAAATTGCCGAGGGCAGTTTGCAGGAAGGCGAGATAGTAATCACCGGTCAAACAATTACCAGCGCGAATAAGGCTCAGAGCAGTCAGACTCCGGCGCCAGGGTTCGGGGGCGGACAGCGAACTGCACCGGGTGGCGGTCGACGCTAGCAGACTCCCTCGGAATATTCGTCTAGCGGCGGGCTACCGCCCGCCGACCACAAAGAGGCGGGCAGTAGCCCGCCCCTAAACAGTGAGAGTTTTGAAGAAGAGAAAACGATGTCAGCTACATTAGTCGAGCCACAAGCAGTTCGCGCGCCAGTCTTTGTGCCTGCGGTCGAGGCCCGGCCAATCATCGAGTTGGACCACATTCATAAGACCTACACGATGGGCGATGTGGATGTGCACGCGTTGCGCGGAATCTCACTCACGATTCGCGAGGGTGAATTCGTGGCGATCATGGGTGCTTCAGGCTCAGGCAAATCAACCACCATGAACATCATTGGTTGCCTCGATCGACCTACACGCGGGACTTACATCCTGGACGGCCATGATGTTTCGCAAATGTCGAAGGACGAACGCGCCGACATCCGCTGTCAAAAACTCGGGTTTGTGTTCCAGGGCTTCAACCTCCTTTCGCGCACCTCGGCGCTCGAGAATGTCGAGCTGCCGATGCTATATCTCGGCGTCGAATCAACTGAGCGGCATCGCCGCGCCATGGAGGCGCTGGCGTCGGTTGGTTTGGTGGGACGAGAGCAAAATCACCCCAATCAATTGTCGGGCGGACAGCAGCAACGTGTAGCCGTGGCCCGCGCGCTGGTGAACGACCCAGCGCTGATTTTGGCAGACGAGCCAACCGGTAATCTCGACTCGCGCACATCAGTGGAAGTAATGGAGATCTTTCAAAGGCTTAACCGGGAACGCGGCATCACACTCGTGCTGGTGACGCATGAACCGGACATCGCGCAGTATGCGACGCGCGTGGTTGTGTTCAAGGACGGAAAAATCAAGCAGGACTATCAAATCGAAGACCAGCGTGATGCAGCCGAAGAGCTGAGACTGCTACCCGCAGTCGCCGATGACGACGAGGATGAAGACTAGGAGAAACTCATTCAGTCTGGCATGCGATCTTGCGCCGTGTGCCCCTGAGCAAACTTGCAGTCAGCAAGGGTGGCTTGCCCCCGCTGACTTGAATGCACTCAATCTGAGGCGGGGGCAAGCCACCCTTCCTGACTGCAAGTTGGGATAGTTGACTGGCTGGTTTCTAGAAGAGAATCATGAAACTCGTAATGATCATCAGAGTGGCCTTCCGCGCGCTGGCTCGCAACAAAATGCGAGCGGCGTTGACCATGCTGGGCATTATCATTGGCGTGTCCGCGGTCATCGCCATGGTGAGTATCGGCCAGGGGGCGCAGGCTTCCGTGCAAGCGCAAATCGAAGGCATCGGCACCAACTTATTGTTTGTCAGCGCTGGCGCGCAAAACACCGGCGGAGTGCGAACCGGCGCCGGCGATACCGGGACCAACACTCTAACCGCTGAAGATCTGGCGGCCATCCGCCGGGAAGTGCCGAGCGTTTCGATGGTAACACCCACGGTCAATTCTCGCTCGCAACTCGTTTTCGGCAACATGAATTGGAACACGTCCGTGCAGGGTGTCAGCGAACAGTATCCGGACGTACGCAAGTGGACAATCCAGAGCGGCGAGTTTTTCAGCGACAGCGATGTGCGCACGGCCGCTCGCGTGATTGTCATCGGCCAGACGATTGCCGACAATCTCTTTGCGGGAATGGATCCGGTGGGCCAGTCGGTGCGCGTAATGAATTTGCCGTTTCGCGTGACCGGCGTGATGGCGCGCAAGGGACAAGACCAGCAGGGACGCGATCAGGACGACATCGCGTTCGCACCTTATACCACGGTGCAGAAAAAACTGATTGGCAGTCCGCGCCTGCAAGTCGCTTACGTTTCGGCCGTGACGCAGGATGCCACTTACACAGCGCAACAGCAGATTACCGATTTGCTCCGCCAGCGCCACAAACTTACGCCCAACGAGCCGAACGATTTCACGGTCCGCAACATGACCGACGTGGCCGAGGCGGCGAATGAAACGAACAACACAATGACCATCCTGCTGGCTTGCATCGCCGGAGTGTCGCTAATGGTCGGTGGCATCGGCATCATGAACATCATGCTGGTTTCGGTTACCGAACGAACTCGCGAGATTGGAATTCGCATGGCGATTGGCGCACGCTCTTCCGCAGTCCGCACTCAGTTCCTGATTGAATCGATTGTGCTGAGCCTGACCGGTGGTTTTCTGGGCATTATGCTCGGGATCATTGTGTCGCTGCTGATACCAGCATTGTTAGGGTGGCCGACGCTGATTTCCAGCCTGGCTATTGTGGGATCGGTGATCTTCTCGGCTGCAGTGGGAATCTTTTTTGGCTACTACCCGGCGCGGAAAGCCGCCGCCCTCGACCCCATCGAAGCCCTACGGTACGAGTAGTCTCGATTGCGGATTGCGGAATGCAGAATGCGGATTGGAAAAGAAATGGCGAGTGGTCGTTTATTCCGCAATCCGCAATCGCTGGGTCCCAGGCGGTTTTGACTTAGAACAACTCCGCCAGCGCTTCTTCAACTGATCGAACGCCGACGGCGCGCACGCCCAGAAGTCTTTCCAATCCATTCGTATTCGAAGCGGGCATGATTACTTTCTTGAATCCGAGAGCTTGAGCTTCCCTCGCCCGCACCGTCGCTTGCGTGGCGCCGCGCACTTCACCCGTCAGCCCGACTTCGCCGAACACGGCCGTGTGCGGATCGATGGCCGTGTTGCGAAAGCTGGACGCGATGGCCGCCACCACTCCGAGGTCGACCGCCGGCTCGTCAACTTCCAAACCACCGGCAATATTGACGAAGACATCATCACCCAAAAGTTGAAACCCGGCGCGCTTCTCCAGCATTGCGATTAGCAGCGCCACGCGGCTTTGATCGACTCCCTGCGTCATGCGGCGTCCCGTTCCATACTTCGTCGTCGACACCAGGGCTTGAATCTCAACCAGCATCGGCCGCGTACCCTCCATACACGCAGTCACCACCGAACCCGCGACATCAACCGGCCGTTCCTGCAGAAACATTTGCGACGGATTCGATACAGCGATTAAACCGGCGCCGGTCATCTCAAACACACCGACTTCGTTGGCGGCGCCGAAGCGATTCTTCGTGGCACGCACGATGCGGTGATTGTGATGGCGTTCGCCTTCAAAATACAGCACCGTATCCACGATGTGTTCCAGCGCACGCGGGCCCGCAATCGATCCGTCTTTGGTAACGTGACCAATTAGGAAGACTGGGATGCCACGATTCTTGGCGAGCGACAAAAACTGCGCTGCCACTTCCCTGATCTGCGAGATTGAGCCGGCTGCGGATTCAATGCTCGACGAGAAAGTTGTTTGAATGGAATCAACGATGACCGCGCCCGGTTCAATGCGATCAATCTCCGCAAAGATGCTTTCGAGGTTTGTTTCCGGCAATAAATAAAGTTGCGGCGCCGAAATGTTCAATCGCTCGCCGCGCAGTTTGATCTGGCGTTCGGATTCCTCTCCGGAAACGTACAGGACCTTTCGCGTATCGCGACCTAACTTATCAGCCACCTGTAACAACAGAGTGCTCTTACCAATTCCGGGGTCGCCGCCGATCAGCACCAGCGTGCCTGGGACGATGCCGCCGCCGAGCACGCGGTCGAACTCCGCCACGCCGGATGAAACGCGCACATCGTCCTGCGATTCGATCGAAGTAAAGGCTACCGCCGCCGCTTCGCGCCGCCGGATGTTCCGCGCGGCGCCCTTGCGCGGCGCAGCGGCGCGCTCTTCCACGAGTGAATTCCACTCGCCGCAGTCGGGACATTTTCCCAACCACTTGCGCGATTGGTGGCCGCAACTCTGGCAGATAAAAGTTGTTTCCGGATGTTTTGGCAAATGCGTTCCAAATCTACGCCGAAGGCGTTAGATAACTCAGCCCAGGGTGAAACCCTGGGAAAACCGCGATAGTCGTTGCGACAACCCTGAAAGGGTTGCAGAGGAAATGATTCGTTGTGAAACCCTTTCAGGGTATCCGCATTAACCTGGTTTCTCGATCCCAGGGTGTTACCCTGGGCTAAGTTGTTTGCGCTTTCAGCGCAAGAGCGGCTTTACGTTTTCTGTCGGGCGGCCGAGCACGGCGCGATCTCCGCGTTCGACAATTGGTCGCTGAATCAAATCAGGATGTTCGACCATCAATGCGATTAGCTCAGCATCGCTCAAGTCTTTCCTGGCCAAACCGAGTTCGCGATAGATGGGTTCGCTGGTGCGCAGCAGTTCGCGCGGCTTCATCTTCATCTTCCGCAAAAGGCCGGTCAACTGTGCCTGGTTGAGCGGGTCCAAATAATAATTGACCTTACTAAAATCGACGCCGCTCTCGCGCAGGAAGCGATCCATTTCGCGACACTTGGTACACGTTGGCTTTTCGTAAACGGTTATTTGATCTTTCATGGGATACGTGGTCTCAGGTCTCAGGCAGGTCTCAGGTCTCAGGTCTCGGGAGACTTGGGACTTGAGACTTGAGACTTCACGCCCTGCCCTTACGGGAAAATCCCGCGCACGCTGGTTGCTTCGGCAACTCGGTCGACGGCCAGAATGTACGCCGCGATTCTCATGTCCGTCTGGTACTTCTCGCCGGTTTCATGCACCGACTTAAAAGCCGTGCGCATGGTCGTTTCGAGCGTGTCATTGATCTGGTTCTCAGACCAGAAGAACGAATACTGGTCCTGCACCCATTCATAGTAGCTGACGGTCACTCCGCCGGCATTCGCCAGAATGTCCGGAATTAGGAACACGCCTTGATCCGCCAGCACCTGGTCGGCGCCCGGAGTGGTTGGTCCGTTGGCGAGCTCGGCAATGATCTTTGCTTTCACTCTACCGACGTTCGCCAGGGTGATGGCATTCTCCAGTGCGGACGGCAACAGAATGTCGCAATCGACGCCGATGATGTCTTCGGGCGAAATCTCTTTTGCCCCCGCTAATCCGGCCAGCGAATTAGTCTCCGCCTTGTGTTTCAGAGCGGCCTGCACGTCGATACCGTTTTCTGCGTATAGCCCGGCTTTCGAATCGCATGCTGCCACGACCCGCGCGCCGTCAGCCGCCACCAGGCGAGCGATGTTAGCTCCGGCATTGCCGAATCCATGCACGGCCACGCGCGCGCCTTTGAGGTCAATGCCCTTCACTGCGCAAGCTTCACGCAAAGCATAGAGGCACCCGCGCGCGGTAGCCTCGCTGCGGCCTTGCGAACCGCCGAGCGAGATTGGCTTGCCCGTAACTACGCCCAACTCCGTATGCCCCCGCACCATCGAGATTGTGTCCATGATCCAGGCCATCGTCTGTTCGTCGGTATAAACATCGGGCGCGGGAATATCGCGGTCCGGACCGATGATCGGCGCAATCTCAAAAGCGTAGCGGCGCGTCAAACGCTCCAGCTCGCTGCGCGACATGCTCTTCGGATCGCAAATTACGCCACCCTTTCCGCCGCCATAAGGAATACCCACCGTGGCACATTTCCAGGTCATCCATGACGCCAGGGCTTTCACTTCGTCCAAACTGACGTTGGGGTGATAGCGAATGCCGCCCTTCGCCGGCCCGCGCGCGATGTTGTGTTGCACGCGATAGCCCTCAAACACTTTAACTTCGCCGCCGTCCATCTTTACCGGAATGGAAACGATCAGCTGGCGCTTTGGACTTCGCAGCACGTTACGCAGCGACTCATCCAGCTCCAGATAATCGGCAGCGCGATTGAACTGTTGCTTAGCGATTTCGAATGGATTCAGCTCTTCCTTGACGGCAGGACTGCTTGACATGGGTTTTTCTCCAGGAGCGGGGGATGCCAGAGCGGAGCCATCCTAACCGCTCAGGTCTCAGGTCTCAAGTCTCGGGTCTCGGGTCCCGGGTCTCAGGTCTCGGGTCTCAGGTCTCAGGTCTCAAGTCTCAAGTCTCAAGTCTCAAGTCTCAGGGTTTCAGGTTTGAACTCGCGGTCGACACCGCGCACTGTGAGAACACTAAGCCTGAGACCTAGGACTTGAGACCTGAGACCTGAGACCTGAGACTTGAGACCTGAGACTTGAGACTTGAGACCTGAGACCTGAGACCTGAGACCTGAGGGGGAACTTATTTCCGGTCCCGGACTCTAACTAAACAAGAATGCTCCTGCGACCCGCATGGCACCGGCACAGGGAGGCTCGAGATGTTTACAAACTTGATTGAATCACAATCGCACCGAAAGGATTTCAAACGGCGCGGCTCGTTTGTCCTTTTCACCACCGCCGTCTACGCGTTGTTCTTCGTCTTTGCCGGCGTGCTGAGCATTTATGCCTACGACGCGCAACTTGAAGATCAAGACCTGGGTCTGGAAGTGTTGGAGTTTATCCCGCCCGTCGCAGTACCGCCTGAGGCAGTCCATCCGGACCGCACGCCACCACGCTCCGGCGGAAACGAGAACGGCCCGGTGCGAGAGCAACGCTTACCTGAACTGTATGAGAATTCCGCCAATCCACGCACGCCGCCAGCTACGATTAGCGCTGCGGCTCAGCCCATCCCACCGGCGCGGGCGGGCGCGATCAAAGATGCAAACGTGTTCGACGCAGGCTCCACTGGGCGCGGCCCAGGGCCGATCGGTCCGGGTTCGAGTGAGGGAGGAAATGGGAATGTAGTCGCCAACGATGTTGGTGAACCGCCTCCTATTCCGGTGAAGCCGCCGGCGCGACCAGTAACTATTCATAAGAGCATTATCAACGGTCTTGCCATCAGCCTGCCGGCGCCGCCGTATCCGAGTCTCGCCAAACAAATCGGAATGCAGGGCGTGGTTAGCGTGCAGGTGCTGTTGGATGAAAACGGAAAGGTAGTATCAGCCAAAGCTGTTTCCGGCCATCCGATGCTAGCGCCGGCGGCCGTGAACGCGGCGTATCAGGCGCGCTTTTCCCCGACGCTGCTAAACGGCGTGCCGGTAAAAGTGTCCGGCGTGATCACTTACAACTTCATGCTAAACCGGTAACTGACTAAGGATTAACAGAACAAATCTCGCAGTAGCCTTCCGAGCAAAAGAGGTGCGCGATCTTTCAAGGACCGCGCACCTCTCCCGCCGTCGTCAGAACCGCCTGCAGTAGCGCGCGGGCTTGCCGATTGCGGAATGCGGATTTCGGATTGCGGAATAAGCAACCACTCGCCAATTCTTTTCCAATCCGCATTCTGCATTCCGCAATCCGCGATCGCAGGGCCCGCCCCGATACCGCAGGCGGTTCTGACATTAAGTTCGAATGACGCCGCGCGCCACGCCGCTCATGACTTCCTTGCCATGTTGGTTGCGGCAAACTGAATGAGCGGCTACTCGGATAAACTTTTCTTCCGGCTCCAACTCCACCAACGTGACTACGCAATCGATTGTGTCGCCGGCAAACACCGGCCGAAGAAACTGGAACGTCATTTCCCGCGCGATGAAGTTCAGGTCACCGCCAATCTTAGTCGGCAACGTTGCCGTCAATAATCCGTGCGCCATCAGCCTTCCCTGCTCATCCGGTTGCAGGTGATGCTCGCCCGCGTCGCCGGACAACCGGGTAAACAAGCGAATGTCTTCCTCAGTGAAAGTGCGTTGCCACGAAATTACGTCACCAATCTTCATAGGACCTACATGACTAACCTGTTGGCCAGCAAGATCACGACATGAACGAACATGTGCGCTATCACCGCCGACTCGAGGCCTTTCTTCCAGTAAAGAAAGCCCGCGATAAGGCCGAAAACTGCGTTCACCGTTACTACGTACGCAATTATAGGAAGAGTCAGTTGAACCCCTAACGCTCCCGCAACCGGTAAATGCCCCGCGCCAAAGAGCACCGCTGAAATGATGATCGCACTGACGAGCCAAACGGTCTTCGGCCGCCCTCCATCCTTTTGAAAAAACCGGAACGGCAGCCAGACCAGCAACGTCATCACACCCCAGCGCAGCAATAATTCCTCAGTCACGCCGCCGTAAAGCAAACGCGTCGGCAACGGGAGAAACTTATTCAGCTCCTCAGCTCGCGCCACAAACTCTGGCGGTAAGAATGGTCGCCAGAGCAGCCACAGCGCGATAACTGCGACGCCGCCTATGATTCCAGCCAGCACACCCGGCACGAGTTGCGATCGCAACGCATGAGCAACGTTGCCTCCGTCCGCCAGCGCTTCTGCGGCGGGCGCTGACAAACCAACCTTCTGCGCCAGCCGGACTCCGATTAATACTGCGAGTGATACGAGTATCGTTGGTTGAATAAGGCCCAGCAGCTTCAGCGCCAATGGCGAAAAAGGAATGGGTTTGCCGGCAGTCACCGGTAGATGAGCCAGCATCGCCGTCAGATCAACCAGCAGGAACGACAGGACGCCCAGGAATCCGGCAATCCATAGAATGAGAAACAAACGCTTTTTGGATTTCATAACGGTTCGAACTTAGTAACGATCCAAATCGCGGGCGATCCTGACTTCGCCAGTGAAGCCACCGGCGCGAATCGCAGTCAGAAGTTCTTCGTCAGTCGCGCCCATGCGAATTGTGTGTGTCAGGATTAGCAGCTTCGGTTTGGCGCGCGCGGCCAGCTGACCCAACTCAATGTCGGAGGTATGGAACTCACGCATGTACTGCGGCCAAAGCTTGCCGCCGGGGCGGTCCTCTTCCCGCAAGTGCGAGGCCGAATAAACCTCATGGACCAGGACATCCACTCCGCGCGCAGAAGCTTCCAGCGCCGGGCTTGGTCGAGTGTCTCCCGAGATGACGATGGAACGACCGGGCGTATCGAGGCGGAACCCAAAAGCGTTTTTCCAGCTTCCGTGCGGAACCGCAATCGCCATCACGCGAACTCCGTCGCGATGGTAGATCAGACCGGGGCCAATCTCCCTCACGTTAACCTTGTAACCCCCGGGAACTTCACGCTCGAGGCCCTTAGTCCGAATTTCTATATCTTCAGAGAATGCGGCCAGCAAATGATTGGTCATGCGGCGCAGGCCGGTTGGACCAAAGACGGGAAACCGTGATGTTCGGCGCATGATCCATGACGTAAGAATCAGGTCGGGATAGCCGAGCGTGTGGTCGCTGTGCAAGTGCGTAATGAAAACCGCTTCCGGCCCGCTGATGGGCAGGTCCGCGGCGTTCATGCGGCGCATGACACCGGCGCCGGCGTCGAACAGAAACACGCGCTGGCCGACAACAACCGCGGTAGCGGGTCCCGACGCATTGGGATCCGGATAGGGGGTACCTGTGCCCAGCAGAATGATCTTAGTAGCTGAAACTATTTTCTGATCGGGGAGTTGCGCGGCAACGGGCAACATCAGCGAGAACGTAATGAAGAGAAAAGCCAGAGCGCGATAATGGTTCACTTTGAGCATCTCATTAGCAGGTACCGTGTACATGCGACACTTCGCGCGTTGCTCTCTGGCTCAAGCGGTTATTTCATCGACCGGCTCCCTGACCCAAAATACAAAGTCAGTAACCGCAGGTTCCGCCCCAATCATTCGCAGCAATTGCGCGATTTGACCGCGATGGTACCAGGAGTGTCCAAAGAGCTGTGTGAAGATGTCTTCTACCGAATTGCGAAATCGCGAACCATCGTAACTCTGATACTCGAACACGCGCTCGAGTTCGGCGTCATTTAACTCGTTGAGATACTTCTCCCACGCCGCCTCCATTCTGGCGAGATCAGTTTGCACGCCTGCAAGGCTCGCGCTTTGCGGAAAGAGATCGACTTTCTCACCCGATACGCCGAAGCGAAACAGCCACATCCGTCGAGCCGCTACCATATGGGCCATCAAATCGAGTGCCTTCTGAAACAACGGCGAGGTCCGAAGTTCAGGCGCAACGGCTTCAAGTGAAGCCAGCGTCCTGGCATGACTATCACGTTCATAGTCAAACCAGCGGCGGTAACGATTGGCGATGATCTCGGTCACGGCGGCAATGCTATCATGCCCCTCGTTAGGGAACACAAAATTTCGGAAACTCGATCAAGGTCACTGCAAAGGGATGCGATACCGCGAAGCGGTTACGTCCTTCAGCCCAGGGTTGGCGCGCTTCGCGGCTACCCTGGGGAAAAGAATCTTATGGCCGAAACCGCAGACATAGTAATCATCGGCAGCGGTATCGTCGGTTCCAGCGTAGCCTATCATCTGGCCGAAGCCGGTTGCACAAACGTCCTGGTGATCGAGCGGGAAGCGCATCAGGGCAAAGGTTCGACCGGCAAGAGCATGGGCGGCGTGCGGGCGCAGTTTTCCACTCCGGTCAACATTCAGATGGCCCGCTATTCGATTGATTTCTTTTCGCGCTTCGATGAAGTCGTGGGCCATCCGGCTGACTACCGCGCCCACGGTTATCTCTTTTGCGCCACTAATGAACGTCACCTCGCCTACCTCAAGACAAACCGCGAGCTCCAGAACGCTTTGGGCGTAACCAACGTGGAACTGGTCTCGCCCGAAGATATCGCGAAGTTCGTACCGCAGTTGCGCGTCGATGACATCGTCGGCGGCACTTTTTGCTCAACCGATGGCTTCGTCGATCCGCACAGTGTGATGATGGGATTCATGTTGAAAGCGCGCGAGCGCGGGGTGAAGTTGTGGCTGGGCACGGAAGTGACGGGCATCGACGTCTCGTCAGCAGGCTCTTCGTCAATTTCTTCAAGTGAAGACTTCGCTCGTCGAATAACGGGTGTACAAACGACGCGCGGCCGAGTTTCGACGCCCGTGGTCGTCAACGCCGCCGGCCCCTGGGCCGCGCAGATCGCAGCGATGGCCGGCGTCACACTGCCGGTTGAACCGCTGCGGAGACAACTGGTGCCGACCGAACCGTTCGATGGCCTGCCGCAGCGCTTTCCCATGGTAATCGACATGTCGACCGGCTTTCATTTCCGCCGCGAAGGAAAAGGGATCTTGCTGGCGTGGAACGATCCGGAGGAAACGCCAGGATTCAAAACCGATTTCGATCCGGGCTTTGTAGAAAAGATTTTGACCCGCGCAGCCAGTCGCGTGCCGAGCCTGATCGACGCCGAAGTAAATCCACAGCGCGCCTGGGCGGGGCTTTATGAGATGACGCCGGATCATCATGCCATCATTGGTCCCGCGCCGAATGTGACCGGCCTTTATTTTGTGAATGGCTTCAGCGGTCACGGCGTGATGCACTCGCCGGCTTCCGGGCGGGTGGTGGCTGATTTGATTTTGCGGGGTCAGTCAGACTTGATCGATTCTACGCAACTGAGGCTTGAGCGATTTGCTGAGGGGCGTTTGTTGGAAGAGACGGCGATTTTGTGAACTTCCAATTCGCATTCAGAATGCTACCGCGCCGCAAGGCGCGTCCGGAAGGTAGCCAGTGGCAAGCGCAGCGCAGCCACTGGATCGGCAAATAAATGTCTCGTGCGCCCAGCAAGGGGCGCCAGGTTTCCACCTCTGCTTGTGCTCCCGCGCCCCTACAGGGCGCCTTTCGATCGCTGGCTGATCCAGTGGCGGCGCTTCGCTTGCCACTGGCTACCTTCCTTTCGCGCCTGCGGCGCGCGCGCCTGTCCGCTCAGTGAGATCTCCGGCACATAATAGATCCTTGACTCACAAACTCGCCAAATACCGCAGCGCTTTCATTCCCGGCATGAAGAAATACGCGCCGCCTTTCACAGTGATGAAGCGGCGAAGGTTGTGCACGCGCGTCCGAACCGGGTCGCCCTGAATCGTCATTACCTCGTCACCCTTACTCAAATGGCCCACCAGCGGATCGACTTCACCGCAAAGACCGCTGAACACAGGGCTGTTGATCCAGGTCTGCTGCACGAACTCGAACTGACGCTCAATATCCGCATTCAAACAAATGAAGTGCAAGCCACGTCGCTGGCCGTCGTCAACGCGCGGGTCCTGCGCCCGGTGCCCGTACGAGCGGCCGCGCCGGATCAGCCGGTGGCGATTTACCGAAGCGAGCGACGCTTCCGCGTTCGGCGCCAGGGAATCGCGCGGGTTCGATCTGCGAATATGCGACCCGATCGGACACTTGAAGCCATGCGGATCGGCGTCGAAATAATTGAAGTTATCATCCTGGCCCAGCGCGGGATTGTCCGCGTCCGGCGCATTGACGAGAGGCGCGCCGCTGGGCCAACGCCCGACAAATTTCGCGCCCAGACGAACGCTGGCCGCGCGGTCCACCTGGCCGTTGCCATCGCGGCTTGCTTCATCCAGATAATTCCAGAACTCAGCGACGTGCTGTTCGAGCTGGCGAAACACGACGTAAGTGCCGTTTCGCCCGAGGTCGTGCAGGATGGGAGCGTTCGACGGCGCTCCGTGTACCGGTTGCTGGTTCGGCAGCATGTTCTGCGGATCGTGTTCCGGTGAAATCAGAGGGCTGTCGGTGGGTTGCCCGTAGTCGTTGATGTAGCTCAGCAGCACCTCGCCCAACTTGATTACATCCTGGGGACGGTTCCGTTTTACCGCGGAAGTTCCCTCCAGCGCCGGTTGCGTGATGTCGTCATTGAAGCCGAAGTGTTCGTGCGTGTCAGGCTGTCTCCCGGCGCCCAGGGCGCGCAGCTCGGAGACGCCGCCGGTCGCGAAGGTGGATCTTTGCCGAGCGATTAGTTGATCAAGCGTCGCTTCGTCGGCGCCGAACAACAGCAACAGGATATCGGCCGTTTTCTGCTCGTCGGCGCCGCCCCATTCCCAGTTAGCGGGATCATTCTCGCCATCGTCACCGAGGATTTTGGTCCGGTAAGGGGAATTCATTCCTTCAAGAAATGAAAGCGGAAAAGTCGCCAGCGTTTCCGGATAATTCATTCCCAGGCGGTTCAGCCCGGAGCGGGTGAAGGCAATATTCAGACAGGTGCCTTCCTGTTTTCGCTCGGCCGTGGTGATCTCATTTATCAATTTCGCCAACCAGGCGCGCGCGGCACTCCCGTCGCTCACCCGCAGCAGCAAATACATCGCGCAAGGCAGATGGATATAGCCGCTGACGATGTAACCCTGCATGTCCTGTCGTTCAAGTTCAGCCACTTTGATTTCTTCCTTCTCTCAAAATCGCCACAGCCATTCGCGCGTCTGTTGTTCGTCAAGCGTCTTGAACAGGTCTTCCCGAATCGCGCTGTTGTTGTCGATGTTCTGCACCGTCAAATGCGGATATGCGCTGTACCAAATCGTCGTAGGCGTTTGCTTGTCGCGCGTGGTGGCTTTGAAGCGCGGCCCGTTTTTCGTTCCCTCAAAGAAAAGGAATTTCGTTTTGGGAAAGCCGGTGGTGTTGGACCAAACACCGGTTAGTCCAGCGCTGACTTTGTCGATGAAGTCGTCGAGGTAATTCTCCCAACTGCCGTCAAAGTTGCTGAGAAACACCATCCGCCGGCCCTGATCGATCAATGACCAGTGCGCGAAATGAATCGTGGCAATCCCGAACAGGTCCCCTTTTACGGAAACCCGCGCCGCCATTCCAATCAGGAACAGCACCGTGCGCAACGTCCAACGGCGAAAAGGACCAGGCTTGACGATGGTAATACTTGACATGTGTGTCTGGACCGAATTCGGGCGCAGCTCAGTTTCCAGTAAAGCCTTCTCATGCTCCCGGTTGGCCGGTGAGGTTTGGGGAATGTCGTGCGTCTCTTTCCAGCGCAGAATGATCAGGTAGATGATCAAGGGCAAAATCAAAGCCGGTAGAAACGCCAGCACGACCAAAGCGACAATCGCAATCTTGACCCACGGCAGGACATGCTCTGACGTCGTTTGCCGCGCCGGCACATTCGCTACCCAGGCGAGGCCGGGCACGCCCCTAACAAAGTTCTGCAAATCCTGCCGCAGACGTGATGGCGACGCATTGTCCTTTCCTAAAGCTACCGTGTCATCGAGAAACTTTTCTGCCGAGCCTCGCAGTCCATCTTCCTGCAGCGTGCGCTGGACCGAACGCCCCACATTGCCGATGTAGTACGCGCTTGGTTCGACGATGTTTGCGCGTAGGTAGTTTCGCAATAGCGCGGGGTCGGAGCTGTCACCCAGATTATAGCCGCGACAATGACGATAGATACGATCCAGCTCGGCACCCGCCACTTGAACTAAGTCGTTCAGAAAAGGTTGAACTTCGCCATCGAAGTTTGCCTCGAAGATTAGGATCGGCGCGTAACCCTGATCTTCGTGCACCAGCATGCTGGCGAAATGCAATTGCTTTACGGACGGAAAAGCCAAAGTTGGATTGGGATTCGCCAGCAGGTCGCTCTGCAGGTTTTTTAGCAGCGCGTTTAGTTGGGCCACGCGATCGGGTTGGACTTCGCAGATGAACGAGAGGACGGTTTGCTTCATTCAGGATTACTCCACCGGCGCTGGGCCGTCGAAGTCCAATATGAATCGTTCGGGAAATGGACCATCGTAGACGAGCGTCCCGGCCGAGTCCGGCGCCCGGCGCAAGTTGGGTAGACGCAGCAACGCAGCGAGGATTTCCGGAATCACGACGCCGTTAATCGCGTAGCCGAAACAACGATGCAAACCGAAACCAAAGTGCAGGTATTCGACGTCTCGATCGCCGCGAAACTCTTCGGGCGACGGAAACACTTCCGGGTCGAACATCGCCGACAGCGTGCCCACAATGACGTTCGCGCCGGCGGGAATATTTCGAGCGCGCTTCGTGTCCGCTGCGACAACGGCGCCGTTAGGGCAATACCGAACGACGAATGTGTTGTGCGGATTGAAACGCACCGCCTCATACGAGTAGCGCCGCACCGCTTCAATGTCCCCGGCTACGGCTGCGGCGGTGGCGCCGGCGAACGCCGCGGGCCGGCGCAGCAATTCATCCAAAGCCAGGTTGACGAACTTCGAAGTTGTATCAGCTGCGCCAACGATTAGCCCGCCTATCTCGCGACGGATTGAGTCGTCGTCCAGCCATGCATTCGCCGGTCCCTGCATAGCGATTAGACGGCCCAACACATCGTCGGGTTGATTCGGTGAATTTCTCAGTTCGCGTCGCCGGGCAATCAGACCGAGCACATGTTGCCGAAGTTCGGCAGCAGAGCGCACCGCGTCCCGATGGACCAGCGGGTCTTCAGCCAGGTTAACGAACAGATCGTGAAAAGTGTCGCGCATCCAACGCATCATCGTTGGATCGTTCGGTGAAGAAATTCCGAAGTAAGATTCGAGCAGGCGAATTGGCACCACGCGCGCCAATCCGTTGACCGCGTCAATCCGCCCGAGCGGTCGCGCCGCTTCGATCAGTTGGGTCGATGCCTGCCGGACCGAGTTACGAATGCGCTCCAAATCATCACGGCGCACCGCCTGTCGCAGGAGGCCCGCCTCGCGATCGTAATCCGGACCGCGATCCATTCCCAGAAAGAACGGGCTGTTAATGGCCGCGAAGCGCGGTGCGTTGATCTGCGAGATCGTAAACTCGGTGTCACGCGTCAGAACGTCGATCACATCGACGTGGCGCGAAATAATTGCCGTCGTTCCCAGCGCCACATTCGGACAAGACCAACGGAGGAAACTGAAGAAGGGCCGCATCGCGCCGGCGCCAGTCAGACAAGCAAAGACTTTCTCTTTCAGAGTTTGGCCTGATTTGTGCTCGCCAATCGCTGTCAGATCGACGGCGGGTGGCGGTCTATTCTCAGCGTACAAACGCAGGATGAACTGGCCCGCGGGCCGCGCTCGTAACTTCTCAACTTGTTCCTGCTGCGCCGGAGGCAATTGATTCAACGGCGGCAACGGCGCGCCATATTGCGCCGGCAACACATAAGGACCAGCCAACGCCGCGAGGACCAGATCGGCGGCGGTGAACTTATCGCCCATGAGAAAGCGGCGTCCGTCCGCCAGCTTCGTCTCGACCTGAACGAAGACCGGCTCCAACGCTGCGTTAGTTCCTCTCAATTCCGCCAAAAACACATCAATGATTCGCTCAGTTTCGACGCGGGCATTTGGCTCCGACGGGAGCAACCGCTGGCTATCGGCACAACGCCCATCGTAATAAACGATCACCTGTCGCGCGTCAGGCAGCTGCGCATCAGTGGTATCAACCGTGAACGGCGAACTGTTACCCGGATTATCTTCTGTATAGGGAATGCCCAGGTGCGCCAGGACCCACCGCGCCACTTCGGCCTGCGGGTCAAGCGGATCACAAATCAGACGAGGGCGATATGAGGTAATTACCGGCACCGGCCACTCCGAATCAAACGGCTGTCAGAGGATAAGAGTGAGTAATCCTTGAGTCCGCCCTTATATTCGATGGCTTCGAAAAAGGCAAGAAAAAATGTAGCAGGACTTAAACGCAAAGGACGCGGAGGCTGTCGCGAGGAACGCATGCGACCTTTGCGTGAACCTCAGCGCCCTTTGCGTTTATTGACCGCGAAGAAACATGGAACCAGCCAGCCTTGTCGGCGTATCAGTCTTTGTCGAACGAAGTTTCTGGCACTCAGGATGGGCCGGGCATTCGCCCCTCGCTTACTTTTCGCAACCGCTACTCAATCGAACTTAATCAGGAGAGACGCCCATGCTCCGATATTCGCTGGCTACGATCTTACTGGCCTGCACTGCGTCGGTCTGCCTTGCGCAAACGAATGGTCCGGCGCTGTTCAGCCGGCTAACCGTCAATCAGACGCACATAGCATTTTCGTATGCGGGTGACATATGGATGGTCGACCGGGCCGGCGGTGAAGCCAGGCGCGTGACGACTCATGCGGCGGAGGAAAATTTTCCTTCCTTCTCTCCGGCGGGTTCACAGCTCGCGTTCTCGCGCCAGATTGGTGGTAACTGGGATGTGTACGTCATGCCGGCGGCAGGCGGCGAAGCGACGCGCATGACCTTCGATCCGCGTGGCGAGTTTGTGACGGGGTGGACCCCGGACGGTAATAAGGTTTTGTTCGGGGCCAGTCATAATCTTGCTCCGCAACTCTTCACGGTTCAGGCAGGCGCAGTCTTGCCCGATATTCTTCCTTTACCAAAGGCACTCCTGGGATCGATTTCACCTGACAGTGCGCGTATCGCGTACACGCCGATGGGCGGCGTGGGGGACTGGCGCTTTTATCGCGGCGGCTCAAAAGGCCAGATTTGGCTAGCGAACCTGAAAGACGGCGCGGTGGAGAAAATACCGACCGGCAATTACAACGACGATCAGCCAGTGTGGATCGGCGATAAGATTTACTTCATTTCAGATCGCACCAGCGCTTACAACCTCTTCGTTTACGACATTCCGACCAGGCAGACCAAACAACTAACGTCGTACGAACAGCACGGCATACGCTGGCTGGCCGCGTGCGCCGGGGCGGTCGCGTTCGTGCGCGACGGACGGATACATCTCTACGACATCGCCGCAAACCAGACGAAGGTGTTGGACGTGCGGGTCAATCCTGACACTGCTGAACTACAACCACGCACGGCAAACGTGGCGCGCAATATTGAATCGGCGCTGCCTTCGTCATCTGGTGATCGCGCCGTGTTTGGCGCACGGGGCGAAGTGTTAGTGCTTGATCCGGCAACCGGCGACGTAAAAAACCTGACCAGCAGCCCCGGAGTCGCAGAGCGCTATCCCACCATTTCACCCGACGGCAACTCGGTGGCTTATTTTTCAGATGAGTCGGGCGAGTATCAACTGCACATTAAGTCTTTGCACACTGACGGCCCGGTAAGGAAAATTGCGGTTGAGGCGCACCCTTCTTTCTATCGCGAGCTGACATGGTCGCCTGACTCTAAGAAATTGGCCTTCACTGATAAGCGGCTGGCGATCTGGTACGCCGATGTCGCGATGGGCAAGCCGCGTCTGATCGATACTTCGACCTACTCGTATCAGGAAGAGATGGGTCCGCGCTGGTCGCCAGATAGCCGTTGGCTGACTTATTCAAAGCACCACCACAACCGCGTGCGCACGGTTTACATCTTCGATACACAAGACAATCAGACACATCAGCTCACCGACGGACGCACGCATACTGAGTCTCCCGTCTTCGACAGCAACGGCAAGTATCTTTATTTCATTTCCAGTCCCAACGCGGGCACCAGCGAGTTTGGCTGGGGTGTCTTGAACGGCATTTTTGCGCGCCCGCTCGTGATGCGGCGGGTGCACGTCATGATTCTTGCAGATGGGCAACCCAGCCCCATTGGCCCCGGTGGTCCAAATCCCGACGCCGCGGTGGGCGCCGTCGACCCGCAAGTGCGAATCGATTTTGACGGAATCAACCGGCGCGTGATGGATCTAACGATTCCACCCGGAGACTATGCAAGCCTCGCCACCGGCAAACCGGGTATGCTCTACGTGATGGCCTATGAATGGCCAAAGTCCCCCGCCCTGGGCTCGAATCCATCGCAAACTCTTTACCTCTACGACATCGCGAAACCCGCCAAGCTGGAAAAACTGGTCGAAGAAGTACGCGGTTTTAATTTGTCGGCTGATGGCTCGCGGCTCTTATTTCTGAAGGGTCGAGGTCCTGACGTTTTCATCGTGCCGTCGGGCGCGGCGCCGAAACCAGATGAAGGCAAACTCGATCTAAAGAAACTGGAAGTGAAAGTCGACCCGCGCGCCGAATGGGCCCAGATGTATCGTGAGTCGTGGCGCATCATGCGCGATTGGTTTTACGATCCCAACCATCACGGACAAAACCTCGCAGAATTGGAGCGGCACTATCGCGAATACCTGCCGTCAATTACGCGGCGCACCGATCTCAACGCCCTCTTCAACCGGATGTTGGGCCACGTTTCGGTGAGTCACCTGGGTGTCGGCGGCGGCGACAACACGGTCGCGCCGTTTGGGCCGCCGGACCGCACCGGGTCCTTCGGCGTTGATTACGAAGTCGCTGATGGCCGTTATCGCTTCAAGCGCATCTACCGTTCGAGCTACTTCAGCTCGCCCCGCGGTTTTGTGCCGGCGCCGCTCGATCTGCCCGGGCTCGACGTGAAGGAGGGCGAATACCTGATCGCCATCGGCGACCAGAATGTAGACGCGTCGAAGAGCATCTACACCTATTTGGAAGGCAAAGGCGGCCCGCAACCTTTCAAGATCAAGGTTGGCCCAAATCCAAATGGCGACGGCGCGCGCACGCTGTCTGTATTTGCCATGCCGGCGAACCAGGAGAACAACCTGCGCCGCGCGAATTGGTCAGAGAACAACCGGCGGTTGGTGGAGACAATGTCAGGCGGCAAACTGGGTTACATCTTTGTCGACAACTATGGGCCGGCCATCATGGATTTCATTCGCGGCCTGACCGGCTACAGCGATCGCCAGGGCATCATCATTGATCAGCGCAACAACGGCGGCGGCATCACGCCCGATTACCTGATCGAATGGCTGATGCGGAAACCACTCTACGATTACACTTTCCGCAACGGCGATGACATTCCCGTCCCGGTGAATCCCGGTCCGCCGGTAAAAGTTTTGATCGTAAATGAGAACAACTTCTCGGCGGCCGAGACATTTGCCTTCATGTACAAGCTGGCCAAGGTTGGTCCAATTGTGGGCCAGCGGACGGGCGGCGGCGGCATCGGCCCCTACGTCTTCACGCCGCAGTTGATCGATGGCGGCAACGTCCAACTGCCAAACCGCGCCGCCTACAATCCGGACGGCGCCTCATGGGGTGTAGAGAACGTGGGCATCTATCCCGATGTCGAAGTGGAGATTACACCGAAGGATTGGATGGCAAACCGCGACCCGCAACTGGCGAAGGCAGTGCAGGTCGCGATGGAAGAATTAAAGAAAGTTCACGTAGTAGCGCCGAAGAAACCTAAATACCCGGTCCACAAATAGCATACCAGCGTCAGAACTGATGTCATGCCCCACTAGAACCTGAGATGAGTCAGGGCGGGTTGTCGCCCGCCTTTGGCTGCTCTGCCTCACGACGCAGGTCTCGAACTTGAATCAGATTGGTGGTGCCAGGTGTCCGCAGCGGCATGCCTGCAGTAAAAATGACGGGCATTGTGGCACGGTTAACCAAAAGGTGCTGGGCAAGAAACTCGTCCGTCCTGATGACTTGCTCACAGTCTTTGAAGACGCCTTCGGTCCCTTGTTCCTCCGCCACTGAGGGAATACAGATCGGGAGAACTCCGTAACTCAGTATCACCTTACGAGTATTAATGGAATCATGCGCCGCTCCGACGATGGTTACGCTGGGGCGCAATCGCGAGATCATCCTAACTGTGCGGCCAGAGGTACTTGCGGCAAGAATGCACCGAATCCCTTCGCGTTCACTCAATTTGCAGGCGGCCTCAGTGATCACGTCAGTATTGAGCTGGTTCATCGTCTTGTTCCACTTACCACTGTACAGTTCCTGACGCCATTCAAGTATGGCGCGCTGCTCTCGCGATTTGGCGTCGGACGCGCCTTTCCTCTTTGCAATCTCTCTGTCAATAAGCGCCAGGATTCTTTTGAACCTGTTTTCGTTCTCTTTCATACTCTCCAGATTGTCCCTCAGGAAACCCTCGATCCGGTTCAACACTTTCATCCGTCGAAAGGCGTCGTCCTTTCCCCGATACTCGTGGTAGCGTTCAGCCTCGATTGCGATCGCGATCATTTTTCTAATAGCGTGAAATGGGTACACACCCCGCGATGTCTCTTCAGACATCATCACCGCATCGCTCCCATCGGTGATCGCATTAAACACGTCAGTACTTTCAGCTCGCGTCGGCTCCAGCGCTTCGGCCATACTCTTCAACAACTGGGTTGCGGTAATAACCGGCTTGCCTCTTTTATTGCACAGGCGAATCAATTTCTTCTGCGCTGCCGGCACCTGCTCGATTCTCATTTGCAGACCCAGATCCCCTCGGGCCACCATCACGCCGTCCGCAACGTCAAGGATGTATTTGCGGTTGTGATATCCCTTTTCAGTTTCTATTTTCGCGATAATCGATGGCGTGCGCTGCCTGACCTCTTCTTTCTCGTTGTCGATTAAGTGAGAATGCAGTCGCTCTTCGATGTATTTCTTAACCTGGGATATGTCATGGGCCGTCTGTGCGAACGAGACCGCAATGAACGCTACCACTGGCTCGGGCGCTCCTGACGCCGGCGGAGCATAATCGAGTTCCAACAGCGCATCGAGTATCTGCTGATCGGCGTCGGTGAACGAGGGGATATCAATGCTGACACCCCTTAGAGTAAAGCCGGCCTTAGGTTTGAGCCGCTGACTATGCACCGACACGACATCGCAGAGTAAGCTGTTGTTAACAAGACCGTTCCGGCGGGCCTTGAGCTCAACTTCGCCATCGCCAATCACGACTCTTAGCCCGGCTTCACTGTTAGCCGCATTTTCGATCGCGGCCAGCAGCTTGACGTACGAATTAGGCGCTCCGGAAGCGCTGGGGACTGTTCCCCCCAGGGTGTTCTCGTGAAGTTGGCGCCCTGCTTCATCATCATCATCTGATTCGATGTCGAGGATTCTCATTTTCCGGTCGAGCGTTTCTAACGCCTTCTTCAACGGCTCGTCTTCTCCCACGTAAACTGTCGCCGCATCATCCGTCATCATTTCCTTGTCGAAGTGAACGCTGAACTCCTGATTGCTCTTGAGCTCAAGGCCGGGCTTGAGATGAAAGCGAATCTTAGGTCCCGGCAGGTCGGCGAGTATGGCCATTCGCTTTCTCCCCTCGCCGGTGCCCTCACACTTCAGCATTTCGTGTTTGATTAAGGGAAACACAATACGCATCTGGTTTAGGTCGAGATGAGAAAAATTCACCCGGATTACATCAACGCCCGATTCAAAAAACCTTTGCACCAAAAACGGATAAGTAATTGCACTTCTATCTATCCACTGACCATCGATGTCCAGGATTTTCTCGGGATAGTGGGCGGGGTTTCCGATGGAGGCCACGATCGTACTACGAGAAAGCTCAGGTTTCCTTTTTTCGATTCTTAGGACGCGGCCGTTTTGGATTTGAAAGGAATCGGAGGGCATGCCAGGGGCTCCTTGTCGCGTAGGATAAACGGAACCGTCGACGCGCGAACGCGCCGGCAGTGTTTGTAACTGCAACCGTTGAGCTGAACGTGAGAACAGTCTGCGAGGGACGGTTTGGCTGAGACTCTAACAGAATAGAAAACAAGATCAAGGATTTCCCTGGCGCGGTAGTGTTGCAATTTTCAAATTGCGACACTACCCCTGGCGCCGGAGTTTCTCCGTGTCCAATGATCAAACTAGTGCCTCGCTCACAGGGCAAACGCCCGTTCCCGATTTCGAAGTAGAGATCACGCCCGGGACTGAAAAGACTGGATGGCAAACCGCGACCCGCAACTGGAGAAGGCGGTGCAGGTCGCGATGGAAGAATTAAAGAAAGTTCACGTAGTAGCGCCGAAGAAACCGAAATACCCGGTCCACAAATAGCATACCAGCGTCAGAACTGATGTCATGCCCCACTAGAACCTGAGATGAGTCAGGGCGGGTTCTCGCCCGCCTTTGGCTGCTCCGCCTCACGACGGAGGTCTCGAACTTGAATCAGCTTGGTAGTGCCAGGTCTCCGCAGCGGCATGCCTGAAGTAAAAATGACTTGGCAGCACGTAACTGCACTACGTCAATTTGTTTTGAAACCTAGGCCCCTGCCAACCTCACTTCCACGTCTGCTGATACCCCACAAACCCGTCCTGATCGATGTATTGGATATCGATCTTGTCTTTGCTGACTTTCAGCAGGGCGAAGGTGTGTATGCCGGGGTACTCTTTGTCGCCCTGTTGCGCGCGGTTGTTGAACCAGGCGACGGGGACTTGAGGTTTGGTTTTAGGCAGGCCGTAAGGAAAACAGCCGTTGCCTAAACAGGTGGCTTCGATGCCCAACTGCTTTTTGTAGACTACGCAGAGATGTTCGTGGCCCCAGATCCAACCGTAGATTTGACCGGCATCCAGCAGAGGCTGCACTCGGCTCTTGAGGTTGGTGGCATCGGTTTTCTCATAAGCAGAAAACAATTGATGGTGCGTCAGCAGGATCGTGCGCTGATTGTTGCCCTTGAACTGGGCCATCAACCACGTCACCTGCTCTGGCGTTAGATCATGCTCGACGTAACCGGTATCGAGTCCGATGAAACGCCAATCCTTGTTGGCCAAACTGAAGTAGCTGGCCGGTTGTTTGAACTCTTTCAAAATCGTATCGAAGTAACCGTACCCGCCGCTATACATTTCGTGATTTGAGTTGAGGGCGAACGATTTGCCCGCCGCCGATGGAGGCGGCCAGAACTTCAAGAATCGCTCTTTCACTTCTTTCGGCGTGCCGGCGTAATAGACATCGCCGAGGTGAATTGTATAGTCCGGTTTCAATTTCCTGATCTGATCGGCCACGGCCTGCGCCGCGGCATTGCCTCCGCCCCAGTCGCCGACAATCGCGATCGTGGCATCCTCTTTGAGATCAAAGCGAAAGTCAGTGACCGATTTGTGCGCTATGAATTTGCGCTTGCCTTTGAGGAACAACTTGGCTTTCTCCCAGGCAACTTCCACCCAGCGCGGATCCAGATTGCTGAACTGCTCGGCGATGCGCGCGACCCTCGTTTGACCGGGCTTCCGAGGCTTTCCTCCTTCGTAGAAAGTGTTGATGGTAGCCGCGGGTTTTGCGGGTTTGGACGGTCCGCCGATGGAAAGCCCCCGCGCAGATTTCTTTTTGGCCGGTTCGACCACCTTCCCGACTTTCTTATCCAGGTATTCGTCCATGGCTGACTGGAACACTGCCACAGCCCGGTTTCGGGGCGCGTACCAGCCATCAACTGCTCTCTCATTGGGGACCCGCAGACCGGCCATGCGCACGACATTCTTCGGTTGCTCGTTGTCGTAGCCCCGCTTCAAAACGTCAATGACCTCGTCGCGTTCCTTTGGAGGCCCGGCTCGCAGGCCAGCCGCCCTGGCTCTGCCTTTCTTGCCGTTCGGCGCTTTCTCGCCCAATCGCTGGATAGTGTCCTTCATCAATTTCAGAACTTGATCGCGGTCTCCGGTTATCTTGTGCATGATTGATCCCTCTTTGTGGGGGCTCCCTTTGCTGGGGCCCTTTTTTGACTACATGACAAATCCAACAGGCGTCCAGAGCGGCACGCCCCTACAATTCACACGGATTGAATCGCGCGCATCAGATCGACTAGGCCGTATCCTTGAAAATACTTCTCACGTTTCAAGTCGGTCGCGGTCGAAAGGAAGATTTCTTTTACCTTCTCTGGTTGGCCGATGAATTCTTTTCGAATGGAGAGAAACGCCGCGATCACTCCCGACACATGCGGCGCCGCCATGCTCGTGCCGCTGTCTTCAACATAGTCGCAATCGCCGCCGGCCTCTTGCTTGATTTCCTCTCGAGTGGCGCCCGCCGCACAGGAAATGATTTTTTCCCCAGGCGCCACCAGATCGGGTTTGGCGCGGCCATCGCCGGTCGGGCCCTTGGAGGAAAAGTAAGACACACCGTAGACGTGTGGCATTTCCTTGTGCGTGGAGCCCACCGTGATTGCTCCATCTGCATTCCCCGGATCATTGATAGTCAGCGCCATGCCGGCGCTGAAGACACCGGTGAACTGGCTGGTCAGTGAGCCATAGCCGGAATTCCCAGCAGCCACTACGACGACGACTCCTGACTTGACAAGGCGATTGACCTCCACACACAACGGACTCTGGCCACAAGCAAACCATTCCGGTTCAAAATCATTACCGACGCTGATGTTCACGCCGTGAATCAAAAGCGGCGGCCGGCCGTGCCCGTTCAGTTCCTGGATCTTGCCAATGGCGGCGATCAAATTGCTGACGTCACCATCGCCTTCACTATCCAACACTCGCAGGCTCATGATTTTGCATTTCGGCGCCATTCCGGAAATGTCCGTAATCTTAAGTTCGCGAAAGCTAATGTTTCCTTTCGCATCCCGGTTGCGAACAAAGGCGCGGTGGGCGGTCTTCTTGTGAGACTTTGACGGCGCCTTGGAATCGATTTCACCCGCGATGATTCCGGCGACGTGTGTGCCATGCCCGTTCGGATCTTTTTTCGTAATATTCTCTTCCGTAAAGTCCAGGTGTTCGAGCGGTGATTCCAGCATCACATTCTGGTGCAGTGTGAAGTGCTCATGGGAAAGGTCCACTCCGGAATCCATCACTGCCCAGACAATGCCTTCGCCAAAAGCTGAAAACGAAGCGCGCGCGGCATCGGCCTTTACAGTGCTGACTGACTTGGTCGTCAGAATGCGAATGGGAAAGTCGGGCCACATGTGAAAGATGGCGCGACTGGATCCGCTCCTGGCGAACTTCCCCCGTTTGGGCGCATTTTGTTTCGCGTCCAAATTCACCAGGGCGCGAATCACGTCAGCCTCCAACGCCGCGAAAAGGTACTGAGGGCTAAACCGGCTCTTTTCGACAAGGATTCCTTGTTTCTTATTCTTTCCGATCTGCTTAATCAGGGTGGGCACGGCTTCCAGCACCCATTTTCGCGCCTCGTCTCTGCCCGTGGGGAAAGCCATGTTCAAATCAATAATTACCTTGTGCGCCTTGGGTTGAAGTTTGGAATCTTCTGCGAGATCAACCTTCTCTTTTTCCAGAATCTTCAGCAGCGGAATGGCAATCACCGTGCGATCCAGATTCTCAGGTTCGAACGGTCTCTTCCGCGGATTACTCGCCGGAAGCTCGGGCAGATTGGCAGTCGCTGCCGGGGCCTCAGCAACGGTTTTTTTCTTTGAGGGTTTTCGTGGCCGCTTAATCATATCCAGCTCTCCGTATTCCAGGATCTGTCGAAATTCAGTTTGCGCTGATTGCGTTCTGTGCTATCGGTGCGAGCTTTATCCGCTCACTTTCACAAAGAACGGATCGATTGATGCACGCACCGCGCTGGTGTTGTCGATGTCCAACAGCGTCGCCTTGGTCCAATCGACATTGCGTTGGTAGAGGACGCCGTTGGGGAAATTGGTTTTCTTCGGCGCGTTGTTCGCTGAGAACACGCCATAGAAATCCTTGTCCAGCGACATTAGCTGAGCGTAATCGCCGAGATATGGATCGAACTTCCGGGCCGGGGCAGCCGGGACTTTGGCCAGTGTCAGCGCATTCCAATTCGCGCCATTCGTAGTGAACTCCAACTTCGTTTCCCAACGTTGCCCTGCGCCAGTGCCGGTCAGTTGCTGATAGAGGAACCCTACTTTTCCAGCGTCGTTAATTGCCAGCGCTGGATTCAGCGCGTTCCGAAGAGTGCGCAAGTCCCTGGACCACGTTTTTCCCCGGTCCGTTGAGCGCAACACGTGCAACATGTAGAACGCACCCTGATCGTCGTTGTAAGCGATGTACACGCGATCACTGTCACTGGGATCAACGGCGAGAGCTACATCGCCTCCGGTTCGTTGTTCACCCAGAAAGCCACTGAAATTGAACTTCGTGTTCTGGGCTACCCGGACGCCTACTCTCTTGTCCTGGCTATCGATCAAATCACGAAACGGCTTGAGCCCGGTAGCTCCCTGATCATCGCGAACCACAACTACATCGGCAGTACCTAATCCGGTGTTGTTATTAAACGTACGCCACGAGTGATAAATCGCATACGCCGTTCCATCGGAATGTATCGAGGGGCGCACCGGTGGTCCATCCTGACCGGCCGTTTGGCGCGACTCAATTCTGATCTTTCGAAAGGCCGGCTTGGCCGCCGCACCGTCAAGAGATTGTTCGATGGTGGCTGACCCGGACAAGCTCGTGTCGTTTGTTCCGACGTAGATTCTATCTTTGCCCTTACCGGCGCCCTTAGTCACGTTGCTTACCTGCATGTAAGGTTGGTCCACGTTAAAGCGATCGACCAGCACTTCCATTGGCTTAGCGGCGGCAAAGTTTTTCGTCCGGAGAATATTCAGACGAGTGGTTTTCGAGTCGCCCCGCAAAATTCCCGCGTAGAGAGTACTGTTCGTCCGGCTGAATTTAAGCGTGATGTCACCGGTGCCGGTCGTCCGGTTTCCGCCGGGCACGATTGAATTCAGGGTCCACGTGTTTCCGCCGTCATTGGAAACATAAATCGGCGCGAGCGGACCTCCGGCGGGATCAGGCGTAAAAGCAGAACCCGCGATTTGCAGCGGGTTAGACGGATTCACAGCAATTGAGGGCTCGCTGTCCTGGTGCTCTTCACCGCTCATCGACCTGGGAATCATGTTGACGAGAAGAATAGTTGGGCCGGCGGCTTTTGCGGCTTTCTTACCAGTCTTGCGAGCAACTGGTTTGGTCTTTCGCGACGCAGATTTGCGCGCACGCCTCCGGGTGGTGAGGTCTGGCTTTTTAGTGGTGGGTTTCTTCGCTGGCATTGCTCTCTATCTCCTCAGAGCTGCCTTGTCAAAACCGCCTGCTGTAGCGGGCGGGCCGGCCGATTGCGGAATGCGGATTTCGGATTGCGGATTCGACTTATGACTCAATTCTTCTTCCTCAATCCGCGATCAGCAATCCCTAATCCGCAATGGCCGGGCTGCCCGCTACCGAGGGCTGTTCTGACAGGCCTATTTATCGGGCTCATCTTCGGAGGCATCGATGATTGTCTTCACTCCGCCAGCCTCGGTGAAGGGTTGGAAATCTACCGGATCGAGCGCCATATACGCCTTTTCCGTCGCTGGTTGTCCTGTGAGTGAAGCCATGCGCGCGCCTTTTTTCTTAGTGGCAGGCGGAGCTGTTTCCTCGTCCGTCTTGTGCAGCATGAAGTAACCCTGTTGGCCGGGATGAAACTTGGGTGCGTGATACCACATCACGTCCATGCTCGCTGGAAAGCGAACCACCACCTCTTTTTTCCGGTGAGTTCCCTTGTGAACATCACCGACCTCGACCACTGCTTCACGCCATTTGGGATCATGTTCACTGACAGGTTTGACTGGTCGCTTGGTGAGGCCAGCCGCTCGAACTCCTAATTTTTTTCCTGCAGCCGTGGGCGGCAATCGCACGGCCAACACTTTGCCCGAGACAACCAGATCCGCCGTGGCAAAGCGCTCGCGTTTTTGCCGGGCCGCTCGTCGCTGCACAGGGTCGGGGGCCGCCGCCAACGCCGCCATGCGCACGCCGCCAACCTTTTCCTCGCTGATTGCCTGCACCGCCATGCTGTCGCCGTAGATCCAACTGACAGTATGGAAAATCATCTGCTGGCCCACCCTGACTTTCACCGTCCCACTGAGTCGCACCGTAATTTTTTGGCCCGTTAGTTTCGCGAGGTTCGGCGGAGCGTCCAGCACCTGGTCGACGCTCGCAATGATCGTGCGGTCGTCAACCGGGACCTGTGGCATCGTGGCGCTCTTCAGTTTTTGGACCGTGCCCTTAAAGATGAAGGTGGGTTCGCTTGACTCTTTCCGGCGGCTCGACCTCGCTGGCATTTCGTTCTCCTTGAGCTGCTCTTACGACCGGCATCGTCGGGATTAAAATCCGGATTGTAGCAACGTCACCATCTGCTCGCTGAGAAAAAACAGCACCCGCAACAGCATGGCCAATCGTTGCAAGCCCTAACCCAGTAGAGTGGGATTCAACTCCAGAAAGCGCTCGATGGAGCGGGTGGCTGAGGACCGCTTAACCGACTATGCAGGCTGCCAGATCAATATCCTAGTTTGGCTGCGGCGTCAATAGACTCGATACCCAACCGCGCCTTGTCAGCACCGCCTGCAGTAGCGGGCGGACCCGGCGATTTCGGAATGCGGATTTCGGATTGCGGATTCGACTGATGACTCAATTCTTCTTCAATCCGCGATCCGCAATCCCTAATCCGCAATCGCTGGGCAGGCAAGAGCTAACTGGGACGTTTGCCGGCTGCGGCCTGCTCCGGCGTGATGCCCGTCGGTTCAATGTGCGAAGGATCCCAGCCAATCTTTACCGGCGCATTCCAATCCTTCGCCGCGATGGCGTTATCGATCCCCTTGCGCAAAACGGCTTTCAAGCCCCAACGGATTCCGGTCGTAAGTCCCTGCGCTTCGGCGGCGGCGGCAAGGCGAAGCAAGTATTCGGAGCCTTCGTGGGCGGCATTATTATCGTCCAACATATCGACCGCCAGCGATTCCTTCTTCCCGCCCGCGCCGGTGACATTATGAAAACCAAATCTCAGTTGTGAGTGCCCGGTTTGAAAAGCCTTCAGTTGGTCCGCCGGCGAGCGATACGCATCCTGAATTCGGGGACGCTTTCCCTGCGACTCGAGATCAGCGATGACTGCCTTAATCTTTTTCCCAAATGCCGGCCAGAGTTCTGTGATCCGCTGCGTATTGCGTTCTCTTCTTTTTTGTTCGTTCATCTGCTCGGATCCTTTCCAGTGTGGAGTTTTTTGGACGCCCCCCAGGCAGTCTGCTTACCAGTAATGAACTTCCTGGTAAAAGCGTTTCAAGAGAAAGCGAAGAAACTCGGAGCGTTTCGCCGAAATCCGAAAGCACAGAGTCACAAAGCTTCGCGTCTTTCAGTCTGACTGTTTAGCTGTATTTGTTTGCAGCCAGTCAGACATGGCGTCCATCACTGAGGTGTAAACCTGCTCTTGTGGAATTCCCGCACTCTTCGGAACTTTCAAGGAATGGTCGCCACCTTCGATAACATGTAACGTCGCGCGCAGGCGGTGCTGCTTGATAATGGCGCGCAGCTCTTCGTCTGAACCGAACGTGTCGCGCGAGCCCTGGATGAAAAGCATCGGCGCCTTGACCTCGGGCAGGTGAGCATCACGAAGTTTGGCAGGATTGCCGGGCGGATGAAGCGGATAACCAAGAAAGACCAGGCCGGCAATGTTTGCAGCCCCTTCGGTTGTCGCGGCGACCTGTGAAGCAATACGGCCCCCCATCGACTTTCCCCCAATGGCGAGTCGATTCCCTTTTAGTTTCTTGTGCGTTTGCGCGGCGGCAATGACAGCGCTGTAACAGGTTTCGAGTTTCGCTTTCGGATCAGGAATGCGTTTGCCCAGTTCCATGTAAAGAAAGTTGAAGGTCAGAACGTCGATCCCGCGTTCAGCTAAGCCGGCGGCGAAGAGGCGCATGAACGGATGTGACTGACTGGCGCCGGCGCCGTGCCCCAGTATGAGAGTTGTTCCCAGTCGCTCGCGCTTTGCGGCGGCATAGAGAAATGCCGTGATCTTATCGCTCTCGCTGACAGCGATACTGATTGTTTGCGGATCATTTGGCATAGTTTGATTGCGAGCCCGCTGGGCCGAACTGACAACACTCATTTGAGAAGAGGAACCAACGCGCTCTCTAGTTCATCAGCCTCCTCAACAACTGTCGATCCGCTGCGGACCAAAGGTTCCGGCTTTGCGTCCCATTTGGCGTCCGGCCCATAGAGGAAGAATGCATCCCAAATAATCTCGTCATCGCGGTTCTCGGAATAGCCCTGGGCCGCCAACCAGCGTCCGACCAGTTTTTGCTCGTCCCAAAAATGCGTCACCCTCTGATCATGCAGCAGACCTCCGGTCCAATTCCATCGGGATTTGGCATCGGTCGGCAGCATAGAGAACCAAACAACATACACGTGCAGATTCGCCGCCGGGTTTTTTGCCAGAATCTCTCTTTGCACCCGCCGGGCGCCGGCCATACACGCCGGTCAAGTCGGCGAGAGCAACAGCAAGAGCCGCGTTGTGCCTTTGTCCTGATTAAATCGCTCGCGCAATTGGCCCACGTCGTGGATATCGTTGAGGGTGACGTCCGCGGCCGGTTTCATCAAACCAATAAACACGGCAGCGATTGTGGCTAATACCACAACCGCTAGAAACAGCCATCGCCAACGTGAGTTCTTCATCGATCTATCAGAACCGCCTGCGATAGCGGAAGGGATTTCTTTCAGTTCAACAGTGCCAAACGAGAAACAGCCTGCCCGATACCGCAAGCGGTTCGGACACGTTTGCCCTGCTTAGAGGAAAATGTTTATCCTCACCCTTTGAGTTGGTCCTTCCGCCACCAGCAAGGGGTTTCCATGTTTACTAGATCGTTCCTTCACTATTTCGCTGCGCTGCTGCTGGCCAGCATACTTGCTCAACCGCTAACAGCTCAACAGCAAAACTGCCAGCCTCCGGTAGCGCTGCCGAAGGCGACTGAGCCGAACATCTTCAACGACGAGCAGGAAGTCTATCTCGGCGATGTCGTCGCCGAACATATTCAAAAGAACTACCGCGTGATCGAGGACGCAGAAGTTACCGCATACCTCTCGCGCATTGGCGAGCGCTTAACGAAGAACCTCCCGTTGAACCGGCTTCGCTTTCAGTTTTTTCTGGTCGACCTTCCGGACGCGAATGCTTTTGTGTTGCCTGGGGGGAGAATCTACGTCTCCCGCAAACTTATCTCAGAAGCCCAAAGTGAGGATGAGCTCGCGAGCGTGCTGTCCCACGAGCTGGGCCACCTCGTGGCGCACCAATCCGCCATTGATACGACGCGAATGTTTAAGGAGGTCCTGGGAGTTACCAGGGTAGGCGACCGCCGCGACGTATTCGATAAATACAATCAGTTGATTGAAAACCTCCGTCGCAAGCCCGAGGCCTTCAGACACTCGGATCGAGAAAAAGGTCAAATGTCAGCCGATCAGGCTGGACTGTTTGCGCTGGTAAGCGCGGGCTACGACGTTTCTGCCATGGTCCGCTTTTGGGAACGGATTACCGAAACCAAAGGCAAGACGGGGAGCTGGGTTTCCGATCTGTTCGGCACTACCCGCCCCGAGGAGCGACGTCTGCGCGAGATGATGAAGGCGGCACAGGCCGTACCGGAAAACTGCAAACAACCAATAGCTCCCGGCCAAGCCGAGAAATTTAAGAATTGGCAGGCGGCCGTTATCGCTTATACGGGTCCAGGCAGAAAAGAATCGCTGCACAATATCATTTCGCAACAGAAGCTCTCGCCTCCCCTGCGAAGTGACATTATCCATCTCCGCTTTAGTCCAAACGGCAGATATGTCCTCGCCCAGGACGATTCAGGGATTAACGTCCTAACGCGAGAGCCTTTCGCGTTTCTCTTTCGCATTGAAACCTTTGACGAAACCTATTACGCGAATTTCTCACCCGACTCAGAAAGTGTCGTTTTCTACAACGACAACCTCCGTGTCCAACGTTGGAGCGTGGCCGAGCGCAAGATGACGAACGTCAATGAGATCGTGCTGCGGAAAGGCTGCCTGCAAACAAGTCTCTCTCGGGAAGGAAAGCTGCTCGCTTGCCTCGGTCCGGAATTTGATTTGAGATTAGTGGATGTCGCTTCGGGAGCCGTGAAGTGGCAAAAGAAAGACTTCGTCCATCCCGACTACTCGGATTATCTCGCAATATACTGGGCGTCAGTGAGTCGCCAATCGGACGATACTGATCTCAATCTCGGCTTGATCCACATGGCCTTTTCCCCCGACGGTCGCTTTTTCGTAGCCGGCCATCACAGCTCACGCGCCCCCCGAGGATTTCAGGATGATACCCAGGCACTGGATCTGGCTACGTTCACCAAGGTGCCCCTGCCGGATTCATTAGAGAAACTCATCGTCGGCGGTTTTACTTTCATGAGTGACAGCCGTCTGGCCGGTATCAATAGGGACAACGTCAAGAAATCCGCGGTTGTTCGTTTTCCGTCGGGCGAAATCCTGAAGGAGGTCGAGCTGTGGCGTCCGGGCATGGCGGGCGTCACCAGCGGCGACTACCTGCTGATTCGTCCGATTAAGGACCACGCGCTGGGAGTCCTGGATCTCAACGCCAAAGCGATCACAAAAGTAAATGAACGGGCGGCCCTGGACATCTTTGATGATCTCTTCGTGGCTGAGATGCGTAACGGAGAGCTCGGCCTGTACCGAATGGCAAAGAATGAAATCGTGGGCCGGACGCTGCTGTCCAACACAACTCTGGGCCGGCTACGCGTGGCTGAACTCTCGCCGGACATGAAATGGCTGGCGGTCTCCGGTCGTTCGCGAGGTGGTGTATGGAATTTATCTAATGGTGAGGCTGCTTTGTACTTGCGTGGTTTCCAGGGAGGTTACCTTAGCGAAGACGGTCATCTGTTCGCCGATTTTCCGAAGTATGAAGAGGCCGAACGAAACATCGCAAAGTTCAACCTGGCGAGCGGAGAAGTAGTCCCGGGTCCAAAACTTGAAGGTCGCGTTGCGCACCAGATGGGCCAATACGTCTTCACTGTTAAATCCGCCAAAGCCGTAGATCCCGAAAAGGAACATGTCGACTACGGCCATAATGTCATCATCGAAATGCGCGACGCCCGCACCATGAATGTCCTTTGGTCTAAGCCCTACCCCAAAGAGGCGCCCCGTGTCTGGATCGCACCACACTATCGCACCGCAGCGATGGTCTGGAATGTGGAGGACGAAGCAGCCAGGATCGAGATCAAGAACGATCCCCGGCTGAGCGAACAACTCGCCAGCATGAAAGAGAAGGAGGGCGATTACCTCCTGCAGATTCTTGATGCCCAAACCGCCAATGAGTTTGGAAAACTGCTGGTTGAAACTGGAAAGGGCTCGTTCCGGCTCAAGTACGTTTATGCGGCCAGCGACTGGGTGATCATAGCGGACACGCAGAATCGTGTGCTGGTTTATTCATTGAAGACTGGCGAGCTGAAGGGGCGGGTATTCGGCGGCTTCGCAACGGTGTCGCTTGCTAAGAACCTGCTGTGCGTCGAAAACGAAAGCGGCAAGTTGGCGCTTTATGATCTCGCGACGATGGAGAAGCGCGACGAACTGGTCTTCTCGAGCCCGATTTCAATGCTGACCTTCAGCGACGATGGGCAGAAACTCTTTGTCCTGACATCAGACCAAACCGTTCACTTGCTGAACATTTCGTAGTCCGCTGCCAGGGAAAGAGTCACAACATGGAGTGTCACTGGGATGAATAGACTCGCGGGACGCGCTGGCTAATGCCACAGGTTATTTCGTAGGAGATGGTTCCCACTTCGCTGGCCATTTCCTCTGCGAAAACGGTAAGCCCATCCTGACTGCCCAGCAGGGTAACGGCGTCATCGACTCGAACCGATTTGATATCCGTAACGTCGATTAACGATAGATCCATTGAGACGCGACCGATCACGGGCGCGTAACCGCCTTTGACAATAGTCTGCCCGCGGTTTGATAGCGCGCGCCGGTAGCCGTCTTCATAACCTATCGGAATCGTTCCGACAAGTGTCCGGCGGGTCGCGCGGAACGTGCAACCGTAACCAACCGGCTCGCCTGCTTCAATCCATTTCAACAAACTGATCCGAGAGTGCAGCGACATTACCGGACGCAAGGCCGAGGAATCGACCTCCGGTGAAAGCGTGTCGCGCAATCCATATAGCGCGCCACCTGGCCTGATCATAGTTCCGCGCGCTTTTGGCAGCGCGAACGTCGCGGCCGAATTGGCCAGATGCTGGTGGGTTACCTGATGACCGTACGAGCGGAAGACGTGGGCCATCTCGGCGAACGCCTGCAACTGATCTAACGTGAACCGCTCCAGTCCCGAATCATCGGCGGCGGCGAAATGCGTCATCAACCCGTCGACGCGAATGTTCTTGAACTTTGCCAGCGCCTGGCAAAGCTCGCTAACGCCGCTCGAGCGAATTCCCAGGCGACCCATGCCGGTGTCAATCTTGATGTGAACGCTCGCCACCGATCCCGCATCTTTGGCTGCGCGATCGAATGCGTCCAGCATCTCGAGTCGATACACAACAGGCGTTAGGTTGTTTTGCAGGCAAGCCTTCTCCTGGCCTTTCCAGAAACCGCCGAGACAAAGAATCGGCCGCTCGATGCCGGATTTTCGCAGCTCAATTCCCTCTTCGGGCAAGGCGACGCCAAACCAATCAGCTCCTGCCACTTCCAATCTCCGCGCGCATTCCACCGCCCCGTGGCCATAAGCATTGGCCTTTACGACGGCCATAACGTTCACCGCCGAACCAACGAGAGTTTTGATGAGGTTGAAATTCGACGTTAGGGCTTCAAGGTCGATCTGCGACCAGGTCGGTCGGTGACCGGTTACTTTGTTGAGTTTGGTATTAGAAGAAGAAGACATTTGTTGGCAGTCGACGGAATAACTAAACCCTAAACGCAAAGAACACAGAGGGCGCAGAGGAAATCCGTTTGCGTCCCTCAGCGTGAACCTCTGCGCCCGCTGCGTTTAATTCGTTCACCCGGAATCAGACGAACGTTGTCCGCGTCCCGAAGATGACGAGCGACTGAAACTATTCAGGTAAGGTCCGAGGTCGTCGCGATCCAGATCCGCGAACTTTGCAAACTGACTTATGAAGGCGAGATAACTGGTTCCCGTCGGGCCGTTGCGTTGCTTCGCCAGAATCAGTTCGGCGATGTTTCGGTTCTCTTCGGTGCGATTGTATTGCTCTTCACGATAAATGAAGGCGACCAGATCGGCGTCCTGTTCAATGGCGCCAGACTCTCGCAGATCGGCAAGCTGCGGGCGGTGATCGGTGCGGTTTTCCGGCGCGCGCGATAACTGAGACAACGCCACCAGCGGGATGTTCAATTCCTTGGCGACCGATTTCAACTCACGTGAAATCTGCGACACTTCCTGCTGGCGCGATTCGAAGCGGCCAGTGGAACCTGACATCAGTTGCAGGTAGTCGACAATAATTAGATCCAGCTTCTTTTGTTCGACCAGCAAGCGGCGCGCTTTCGCCCGCAATTCCAAAACAGAGATTGCCGGCGTGTCGTCCACGTAGATCTTCGCCTCTGAGAGTTTACCCAGCGCGCCGGCCAACCTGGACCACTCCTCGCGCGAGAGAAAACCGCTGCGAAACTTTTGCGCATCGACATTAGCTTCGGAACAGAGCATGCGCATCGCCAATGATTCCGAAGACATTTCCAACGAAAACACGCCTACCACCGCTTGAGCCTGAATGGCAGCATGTTGCGCCAGGGTCAGCGCCAAACTGGTCTTGCCCATCGATGGGCGGGCGGCGATAACGATAAAGTCAGCCGGCTGAAGTCCTGAAGTCAACGCATCGAGGTCTCTGAATCCGGTGGTCAATCCCGTCAGCACAACGGCGCGGCCTTGCATCGCTTCCACTTTCTCCAGAATGCGATCGGCCACCGGCTTGATATGTTCAAAGCCCTGCCGGATGCGTTCATCGGCGAGCGCGAAAATCGCGTGCTCTGAATGATCGAGAATTACCTCCGGCTCGTCCTGTTCCTCCAGCGCTTCGTTCGTAATCTTGTTTGCGGCTTTGACGAGCTGTCGCAAAAGCGATTTGCCGCGCACTACCTTGGCATACTGGCCGATGCCCGTGACATGCGGCAGTCCATACGTCAGGTTTGTGAGAAAGCTCATGCCGCCGACGCCTTCCAGCGCGTCGTCGCGGCGCAACTCTTCCGCAATCAGAATGGGATTGATGTCGGTGCCGCGCTCGAACAACGCAATCATCGCGAGAAACACGCGACGATGCGAAGGAACATAAAAATCCTCCGGTTTAACCAGCTCAATCGCCTGGCTAATCAACGCATTATCGAGGATGACGGCTCCGAGGATCGCTCGTTCAGTTTCGGGACTGTTCGGCAGTGGCCGTTCGAAGAGTTTATCGCGTACCGGATCCGGGCTGGCCATTTAAGTTTCGTGTTGAATATTTTGAAATACAGAAGATAAATTCCGAATTGGCACTATAACTACGGAGGCATTCAAAAGGAAGAGCATCCGCTCTTTTCGGATGTTTTATCAGCGGAATCGATCGAAGATTCAGGGAATTTAATGAAGAGCGGAGGCAAGCCACCATTCCTGACTGCAAGTGTTCAACGCGGAATCTAAGACCCAGTGGTCCTTAACTCACCTTCCGCTTCTTGAACTCAACGTATGCTACTTGCAGTGAGGAAGGGCGGCTTGCCCCCGCTCAAGTTTACATAGCAGCCGCTTAGCTGGAAGTCTCGCCGTTCGACGAATCACTTTCCGCCGACTGTGCTGACTCCGATGCGACGTCCGCTGATGGGGCAGACGAGGCAGCTTCCTCGCCGCCTTCGCCGGTGATCTTTACCGGGAGATCAATCACAACCTCGCGATGCAGGCGCACGGGGACCGTAAAATCTCCCGGCGTCTTGAACGGCTCTTTCAAACTGATGCGCCGTCGGTCAATCTCGTAACCCTTCTCTTTCAAAGCATGGGCGACATCCATCGAGGTAACCGAGCCATAGAGCAAGCCCTGTTCACCAACCTTGCGCTCGAAGGTAAGGCTTAGCGAGCGCATTTGCCCGGCTTGGGCCTCGGCTCCGGCACGATCCTTCGCTTCGCGCTTCATCAGCGCGGCCCGCTCCGATTCGATCTGCTTCACATTACTGGCGGTCGCTTCCACCGCCAGCTTACGGGGCAAAAGGTAGTTGCGCGCATAACCGGCTTTGACGCGGACCACTTCGCCGCGAGCTCCCAAATCGTCAATATCTTCGCGCAAAAGAATCTTCTTATGTGGCATCGTAATAATTCCTTTTAACCTTGGACAGACAGGATTGTTTGCCCTGCTTCTTAGTCGGCAGCGTACGGGAGTAACGCAATGTTCCGCGCGCGCTTGATGGCTTCGGCCAGCATCCGCTGGTGCGTCGCACACGAACCGGAAATCCGGCGCGGCACAATTTTCCCGCGCTCCGGAATGTAATTTTGCAGAAGCTTCACATCCTTGAAGTCGATTAGGTCGGTCTTCTCGATGCAAAACCGGCAAATCTTGCGCCGGTGCATGCGTCGCCCGCCGCCACGCCCGCCGCGGCCACCGCGCGAATCTCCGTCATAATCGCGTTCAAAGCGGCTGTCAAAGCGGCTTTCCCGATCGTCGTAATTACTTGACATACTCTCCTCTATCCTTCTTTGCTTCACGCAAACTTAAGTCTGCGACTTCCTCATTCCGTCCGTGCGGGTCACAAACCGGAGTTTGCGCCCTGCAGGCTCGTCGTGCGGCGCTGAATTAAGCTTCGTCAAAAGCGGGTGCCGGCGCCGCCATCGCGGGCGCTGGCTCCGATTTTTGTGCGCCAGGCCGTTTCGCGGCCTTGCGCGCGCGCTTGGCCTGAAACTTTTCCGCGCGCCGGCGATCTTCATCGACGCGCACAGTGAGGTAACGAATAATGCGATCGTTCACCCGCATGCGCCGCTCGAGCTCGGCAATTTCCTTACCAGAGCCTTCGATTTCCAGCAGGATGTAGGTGCCTTCGTTCTTGCGGTCAATCGGATAAGCCAACCGGCGCTTACCCATTGTTTCCGCTTTGGTAATGGAGCCACCCTGATCGGTGATGATGCGCTGAAAAGCTTCACTTAGTTGCGCCACTTCATCATCCGGAGCATCCGCATCAATGATGAACATTACTTCGTAAATTCGATTTGCTGCCAAAACAACTCCTCCGGTCTTCTCTTTCGTTCAGTTGTACAAAGACATCGCCCTGTCGACGCCGTCTCGCAAAACTACCTGCAACGCTTCGGCGCTGCGCGTCAAAACTTCCGCCACTTGCGGCCGCTGGCTGCGCGGGAATTCAGCCAGCACGTAACCCTTCGTATCTCCCAGCTCATGTTCCGGCTGGATGCCGATTCGCAGCCGCGTGAACTCATCTGAATTCAGCGCAGCGATGATCGACTTCAAACCGTTGTGTCCACCGGCGCTACCGCGGGGCCGGATGCGAATCGTCCCCAGGGGCAAAGCCAGGTCATCGCTGATCACGATTATCTGACTGCCCGGCCCGTCTGCTTCGTACTTTGTCTGCAGGCACTTCACCGCTGCGCCACTCAAGTTCATGTACGTTTGCGGCTTTACCAGCAGGATCTTTTCGCCCGCCACAGTGGCATTTCCCACCAGAGACTGGCACTCGCGCCTTTTCACGAGAGCGCCGGTATCCGTCGCGATTCTGTCAATCAGCATGAAGCCCAGGTTGTGTCGCGACCACTCATACTCCGGGCCAGGGTTTCCCAATCCAACGATGAACAGCATCGCATTGCCAGGTCAGAACTCTCGAACGCCCGCCCGCTACCGCAGGCGGTTCTGACAGCCTTACTCTTTCTTCTTCTCGGCTTCTCCGCCCTCTTCGTCTTCCTTCTTGCCCTTGCCGATTAACTCGGGCTCAGCGCCACCTTCGGCTTCCACCGCCGGCGCCTCAACGACTTCTTCCTTGACGAAGCCAACCGTTGCGACCACCGTGTCGGCTGTTCCGAGCACTTCAATTTTTTCATCGACCGGCAGGTCGGAGATATGCAGCACGTCATGGACGCCCAGGTGCGAAACATCGACATCGATCGACTCGGGTATGTCTCGCGGATCGCAGCGAATTTCGACTTCGCGCAGGATCTGCTCAAGCACTCCCTGCTGTTCGCGCACACCGATCGGGTCGCCGGTCAAATGAAGCGGGACCGTGACTTCGATCTTCTCGCCGACGACCAGCCGGCGGAAGTCAGCGTGGATCAGCCGGCCGCGAATCGGATCGATCTGCCGCTCATGGAACATGACCTCGCTGGGCCCTACGCCATCAACATCGAGGGTAAAAATCGTGTTCCGGCCCGAATCCGATCTCAGAATCGCCGCCAGATCCTTCAAAGGGACCGCAGCTGAAACCGTGCCGCCCTCGCCGCCATAAATCGTCACGGGAACTTGCCCGTCGCGACGCGCCCTGCGTGCGTCATTCTTGCCCCGGCCATCGCGCACCGTGGCGCGTACCCTAATATCTTTTTTGTCTGCCATATTCGCTCTTTCCTAAAAACGTTCAGCGACCAATCCATAAGTTCAGAGTTCAAGCCTTAGCTTGTTCCAACCTGAAGGTTGAACTCTTAACTTAGAACCGATCGCTGATGGTCTTTCCCAAAGCCATCAGTGTTTGCCCTTCGTGCCACTGTTCCCCGTTTTCGGGTGGCAGAATCGCTCTGCCCTACACAAAGAGCGAGGAGACGCTGGTCTCCTCATGGATCGACTTAATCGCCTTCGCCAAAAGTGGCGCTATACTTAGTACCTTAATTTTCTTCGATTCGCAAGCCGCGTCGTGCAGCGGGATTGTGTTGGTAATGACAATTTGCTCGATATCCGACTCTTCAAGTTTTGCCACCGCCTCGCCCGATAACACCGCGTGCGTGAAACATGCGTGAATGCGTTCGGCGCCCGCCTCTTTCAGCGCTTTCGCAACTTTTGTCAGCGAACCGCCCGTATCGCACATGTCGTCTACTATCAGGCAACTGCGCCCGTTCACATCTCCGACGACATTCATCACCTCAGCCACATTTGCCTTTTCGCGTCGTTTGTCGCACAGAGCCAGGTCGGCATTGAGCCGTTTAGCGTAGGCGCGCGCTCGCTCGGCGCCACCCGTGTCCGGCGCCACAACGGTTAGATTGGGCAGCAGGTTTTGCTGGTAGTAACCAATCATCACCGGCGCCGAATAGAGGTGGTCCACCGGAATATCAAAGAACCCCTGAATCTGCGCCGCATGCAAATCCATCGTCAGGATCCGCTCAGCGCCCGCAGTGGTCAGCAGGTTGGCTACCAACTTGGCTGAGATGGGAACTCGCGGCCGATCCTTCTTGTCGGAGCGCGCGTACCCATAATAAGGAATCACAGCGGTTACTCGTTCCGCGGACGAGCGTCGAAACGCGTCCAGCATCACGAGCAGCTCCATCAAATTTGAGTCGGTCGGCGGGCAAGTCGGCTGCACGATGAAGACATCGCCGCCCCGCACGTTCTCGTCAATCTGAAAATTAAATTCGCCGTCCGAGAACCGCTCCGCCATCGCCCGCCCAGGATCGCAACTAAGCTCGTGGCATATCTCGTCGGCTAATGCGCGGTGCGCGTTCCCGGAAAATATTTTGATGCCGCCGGTCGTGCTCATTTTTCCGTAGTACAGACCTCAGTCTGTGCAGCTCGCGTCGTAAAGCTCCATCACAGACTGAAGTCTGTGCTACTTCATTTGGCTGGGGCGGAAGGATTCGAACCTACGAATGCCGGATCCAAAGACCGGTGCCTTACCACTTGGCGACGCCCCAAAGTTCCTGGTAGGACAGACAATCCTGTCCGTCCCGATTCCTCGTCTCGAACCGCAACTCAGCCAGAACCGACAGACAGGATCGCCCGTCCCACGTATTCGTCGCGCGCAACCGTCTGACAAGGAAAAAGGCGCCAACCGGCTTCCATCTTCACTGCCTGTATGGCGCGCTCTTGCGCTCCCTCATTTTCGCAAATGCCAAACACGCTGGCCCCGCTACCGGACAATAAGACCGTCGAGGCGCCGGCCTTTAGCAAAGCGGTCCGTGCCCGTTCGATTTCAGGGTGGGAGCGCAAAACCACCGGCTGAAAATCATTTTGCAGCGTATGCAGATCAGAAAGATCGAAACGACCGCTCTCACGAGAACTTGAAAGAATAGTGTCGCCACAAACTGTTGTCAAGGCAGGCGCGTTTAGTGATTCATACGCCGTTTTCGTCGACACGGTTACGTTTGGCATTAGTACCAGAAGGTGCTGCGGCGGAGTTTCCGGCAACAACGAAACCCGGGTTCCAGTGCCTTGGCCAAGTGCCGTCCCGCCCGACAGAAAAAAAGGAACATCCGCTCCCAATTCTGCCGCCAACGGATTCAAATCAGCAGCCGTCGCTCCGATCTGCCAGATTTGATTCAGGCCCAGCAACGTGACGGCGGCGTCAGATGAACCTCCACCAAGCCCGCCGCCGATGGGAATCCGCTTCTCTAAGCTTATCCGCGCACCGGCCGAAACAGCGAAACGCCGCTTGAGCTCAAGCGCCGCCCTGACGACCAGGTTTGAATCATCTGTAGGGAGCGACGAGTCGTCGCAAAGGAAATCGATTTCGCCGTCTGAAGTTGTCGAAAAACTCAGACGATCGTGCAGGCTGACGGTTTGCAGGACCGTTTCGATTTCGTGATATTGGTCCGGGCGGCGGCCCAATACGCGAAGCACCCAATTGATTTTGGCGAACGCTGGAAGAGTGTGGACGTCAGACACGAGGTAGCCGGCCTAAGCGTAATCCGATTTTAGTCGTTTGCTTTGGTGCTCAATCTCGCCCTGAGGCGCGCGGTCTGCGCCGGCTCATTAGAGAGCGCCAGGGCCTTTTCCCAGGCGGCGCGGGCTTTGATTGGATCTTTTCGCGCGCTGTAAACCTCGCCCAGGTGTTCGTGGATGGTCGCCGATCTCGCATTGCCACGCGCGGCCTGGCTCAGGTTCTGTTCGGCTTCGTTTAATTGGCCGAGCTTGAAATAGATCCAACCGAGGCTATCGAGAAACGAGGCATTATCAGGTTCAGCCTTTACGGCGCGCTGAATCATTTCCAAAGCTTCGGGTAGGCGCTCATTGTGTTCGGTGAGGAAATAGCCCAGGTTGTTCAGCGCCGTCGCGTTGTTAGGTTCTTTTGCCAGAATTCGGCGCAGGGATTCTTCCGCGCCCTTCATGTCGCCTGCTTGCTCCTGCGCTGAAGCCAGCACTACGAGGGCCGATGACACCATCTGCTGTTCCTGCGGCGGCGCCAACTCCAACGCTTTTTGTGCAGCCTCCACGGCCTCCTTCGTCTGGCCGCCCTGCGAATAGGCCGCTGAGATGGCAAGATACGAAGGAAAATCTGCCGGCGTGCCCTTTAACTGAGCGCGCAGCAGTTTGACTGCGTCCTGCCAATTGCCCCGCTGGCTTTCAATCTGCGCCAGGATCTGCGTCGCGAGCGTGTTGGCCGGATTGGCCGCGACGATATGTTGCAGATCAGAAATTGTCGCCTGGTCGCGGCTCCCATCGGCTTCAAAAGCTCTGTTCAGCAGTAACAAATAGTTGCGATTGTCAGGCTCTGAGGCGACGGCGCGCCTTACGGCGGCAAGCGCGTCGGACCAACGTTCAGCGGCCATCAATCCTATCGCGAGGCGCGCATTGGCGGCCTCAGTCGTCAGCTCGCTGTTCGTGATGTACTGAAAAAACCTGGTATCTGAAGCTAGCGGCGCAGCTGCCCAACGACTCCAGGCCGTCAGAGCTTTTTCGTTCTGCTTGGTTGCATCATAAAACTCGCCCAACAACGCCCAGCTCTCCGCATTGTTCTTGTCGAGGCGGGCGACTTCATTCAGTTCCTTTATCGCCAGTGTTACAAAAGAATTGTTCAGGTTACCTTCGCGCAAGCCACTCTTGATTGTGTACAGCCGCGAAAGAATTTGGTGGGCGCCAAAATTGTCAGGATCGATCTTCGTAGCGTTTGTGCCTTCGAGGGTGGCGGCATCTAAATCCTGCGGCGGATAGTAAAAAGCGATCTGCGCCAGCGCAGTGTGCGCTTCCGCCAGGGTTGGATCTAGTTTTGCCGCTTCCAAAAAAGCCTGCCGCGCCCGCCCCGCAATTTCGGCATCGCCGCCGCCTTTGAAATGGACCAGGTGCCGCTGCCCTTCCAGGACTTTGGCATAAGCGCGCGCGCGCGCTTGCGAAACGTTCCCAGTGGATTGCGGCAGCGATTGAGGTTGACCAACAATCGCGGTTTGCGCAACCGCCGGCGTTAAGCTACCGAGCGCTATCAGAATAGCGGCGAGACGAGGTAAAGAGATCAAGCCGTTGGACCTTTCTCGGGAGCGTCATTCGCGTCCCCAAAAACCTGGATTCCGTGCAGCACCCGTTCCCAGGAACTGCGCGAAGGATAGCAGTAAATCAAGACGATCAACGCCACGCCACCTGCCCGCAACATGTCGTATTCATTGCCCGTGCGAATGGTGACGATAAATCCCATCAGGGCGATCGCGCCCGCTAAACATGCCACCTGAATCGTCGTGCTCTGCAGAGTTTGCAGCAAACCCGTAGCCCCGCGCAAACCAGCAACGTCCTGCAGGCGCATCGCGCTGAATCTGGTCCGCCGCAACACAAAAGCGCCCAAGCCAAATATTAGAATGGCAATCCAAATGCCCTGCGCGAGTTGAGGATCACCGACGCGCGCAATCCGGTTGATTGCCATGAACGCGGTAGCGATCATTATGATCGTCAAAACAAGAAAAGCTACAACGACCATCACCGTATTGCGATGGCGTCGCTGCAGCTCTTCCTGCACAGATTCCGCGCCTGAGCTTTGCTTCGTCACATCTACGGCTTTGGAGTAGCGGCCGGTGTGGCCGCAGGTTTCGACGAATCTGCCGGCGTCGTAGTGCGCGGCCGGTTAGGCGGCGGCGTGGCTGCCGGCAATGGCCTTACATCACGAGCCGGGGCGGTACGCTGAACCGGCGCTGTCGGAGTTTCGTTTGAAGGAAGCTGGCCGTTATTCGCAATCGCCTTGTCGATTAGGTCAGTTCCCTTTTCGTTCTTGCTAATCAGAATGCCGTCCTTGTTCACCGTGACTCCGGGATCGCCGGTCACCTGTTGGAGTAAGTTCTGCGTAAAGCTCAGATTCGGACAAGCCGGCAAATTCTTTTTGATGGGATCGGGATCTGGAATTGGCGCGCCAATAACGTTCAGCTGATCGCGGGCCTTCTCGGCAAACTCACTGTTAGGATAATCGCGCATGATCTGTTGAAAATACTTGGCCGCTTCGTCGGGCTCTTCCTCTTCCTGGTACGTAACTCCGATCCGGAAAATCACTTCATCCATCAAACAGAAAAACGGATACTTTTCGACAATCTCTTCCAAACGCCATTGCGCGCCCTTGAGCCCGCCTTTTTTGTGGACATAGCGTCCTTCATAGTAGAAACGAGCAACCTGGAGGTTATGCATTGCGAGCGTCTCTTGCGACTGGCGCAGGCGCTCCTCCACAATCCGCCGCAAAGGCGTGCTGGGGAATTGCTGCAACAGGGCTTTTAGCCGCTGTTCCGCTTTCCGCGCATGGGTGATGTCGCGATCCGACAGGCCCATCTGTCGCATTTCTGATTCCGCCACTTTCAGCATCGCATCATCGGCAAGCGGGTCGGTGGGGAAAAATGTCAGCCAATCCTGATAATGCTGAGCCGCCTGAATTAACGCGCTGGTAGTCCCTTCGAGATAAAAAGAATCGGCAATAGCGAGCTTGGCTAGCGGCAAATACTGCGAGTCTGGATAGGTATTGATAATGGTCGTGAAAAGTAAGCGACCGGTTTCATGACTGCCCTTGCGCACTAAGCCCGCAGCTTCCTCGAACAAGACCCGATCACGACCAGGAGCGACGGTACCGGTCAGTTCGGCATATTTATCCTCGCCGCCGCCGCCCAGCAGTCCGAAGAAACGCCCCTTCTTTTTCTTAGTTGTGTGCGCTGAAGACGATTGGTCGGAACTAGCCGTGCGAGCGCTCGCGGTTGATTGCAAGGCCGATTCAACGCGACCGCTCAATTCCGCGACCGAGGTTTCCAGGCCGTTCAACAAACTAACATCATATTTATCTGAACGCTCCTGCTTACCGCGAAGGTCGCTGACTTCCGCCAGGACGGATCCGACTTCCTTGTCCAGGCCACGCAGGCGCTCGCGGGGATCATCAGCCGAAACCTTGGTTTTAGCCGCACCCGTATCTCGCGAATTCATGGAAGCGATGGCGTTGTCGAGCGAACGGCGCATGCTTTCCAACTTGGAACGCATTACGTCAAGCCGTTGCACCGGGCTAAAATCGCTCTGAACCTGGCCCAGAACGGCGCCGCCGGCCAACGAAATAAGCAAAGCCATCGTTGCCAGGGAACTGAAAACGCGAAACCTCATATTTAAAACCTCCAAAACATTGGACAAAATTTCTGTCCTTAATACAGTCAAAATTCTTCTAGACCCATTGAATTGTTGCTTCGCGAAGCTCGCGGACCGCCGTCGCCGCATCGGGCGCTCCGAAGACGCCTGTCCCGGACACGATGATTTCGGCCCCCGCCGCTGCAACTTCGCCAATATTGGCCAGATCTATGCCGCCGTCCACTTCGATGCGCGTATTCAGCCTGCGGTCGCCAATCATTTTTCGCAAACGGCGCAGTTTTTCCAGGCAGGCCGGGATAAACTTTTGCCCCCCAAAGCCTGGATTCACCGACATTACCAGGACGTAATCCGCGAAACCGATTGCGTCGTCGAGGGCGCCCAGCGGCGTGGCCGGGTTAATTGCGATGCCGGCGAGGCCTCCCGAATCTCTAATCGCAGTCAGCGTCCGATGCAAATGCGCATCCGCTTCGACATGAACTGAAACCATTTGCGCGCCCGCCTTAACAAACTGTTCGGCGTAACGGCCAGGCTCAGCAATCATTAGATGAGCGTCAATCGTCAATCGCGTAGCCTTCGCCACGGCCTTTACCACCGGCAAACCCACCGTGATGTTCGGGACAAAATGACCATCCATCACGTCCACATGAACTACGGTGGCGCCGCCGCGCTCAACGGCTTCGATCTCACTGCCGAGGCGCGAGAAATCAGCGGAAAGAATTGAAGGGGCGATCTCTACCATTCGAACCTACTGCAAAGAATTGCCGGAAAACTCAATCTCAATTCGCTCGTCAATGCCTTAACTACGGAGTTGGCTTGTTAACAGGTGACGGCCGTGGCGGCGCGGGGCGACGATTGGTCGTGTCCCCTTCCCGTGGCACGGGCGGCTTGGCGTTCGCATTATTCGCCGGCGGACGAGTGTTGTTATTCAGATTAGGCCGCGCGTTGGCATTGACGTTGCCGCTGCGATTTCCGTTTGTGTTTGACCGGTTGCTGTTCGCATTCGCGTTGCCATTGGCGTTAGCGTTTTTATTCGTATTTTTCGGGCGCTTCGGCTTGTTCTCGTTCAGGTTTTCGGTCGGGGTTTGGTTGCTGTTCTGATTACTGTTTGCCGCCGGCTTGTTTTCATTTTCAGCCGCAGTAGGTGTTTCACCCTCAGTGGCTGATCGACTGATATCGACTGCTACGGTCTGTCCCGCTTTAACCATTTCGCCCGCATTGGGAAGTTGCAGCAGAACCGTGTCCGGCTTTGAACTCCCCACCGGCCGAGTTGCCCTGACGCGAAAATTAAGGCCGGCATCACCGATCGTAGTCTCCGCCTCCGAGCGATCTTTACCTACGATATCCGGTACCTTCACTTCCGGGCTGCGCAAGGAAAGGTAGACCGTGCCAAGCATGCCCAGCAGAAACAAGACAGCGATGCCGATCAGGATTGCCCCGTGGCCCAACACCGATGCCGCGCGTTCTTTAAATGGCAAAACTGTCTCGCGCCTCTTTCCTGCCTTCGTCCCCTTCGACGCTGAACCAAGCCGGAAAGTCTAGCATCCGCGAATGAGGAGCCGCAAGCAGAACGCCCGGTTAGTAGTGGGATAGAGGTGTGTGCTGAATCTAATCCAACCACTGAGCAACGCCGCCATGATGCGAACAAGTACCGCGATGGTTCTGACTAAAGCTGTATGATCCATCACGGCACTTTGCGGTGGCGCCGGCCGGTGCGGTTTTGCGGAAGACCGGGCTATGCACACGTTGCCCCTGGACGTTTCGGTAGTAAGGCCGACGATGCCGATCGCCCTGACCAAACGCTGACGAGAATAGAAGTATCAGAGTTAGCAGGACGACAGCGATGGTTCGTGGGGATTTCATGTGAGCCTCCAACGGAAAGGGTGGGAGAGCAGGAGGCTTATATACCCTGCACGTTAGTTCATGCAAGAATCTTTGTATCGGGGCTGGAAACGCGGTGGAACAGACCTGCAAAAATGGGTTTTTCAACGCCCTCGGCGAACGGCCGCAAAGCGCCGTCCATTACTGGCCGGGCTACTGCGCTCTAACCAATGCCGCGATAAAAAACCCATCAACGTCCTGCTTATGCGGCCAAGTGCGAACGGTGCCAGCTGAGCTCAAACTCGCAGGCAATATCCCGTCAGGTTGTTCCCATCGAGGTTCAACTAATCGAAAGTCATTATTGGCCTCGCGAAAAGCGTTGATGATGTCTTCGTTTTCTTCGGGCTCGACTGAGCAGGTGGAATAAACCAGGCGACCGCCGTCACGCACCATTCTTGCTGAGTTGGTAAGAATAAGCTGCTGCCTCGTCGCCAAATCCCCAATATCTCGCGCTGTGATCCGCCAACGAATCTCGGGGTTGTGCCGGAGCGTGCCGGTGCCGCTGCATGGCGCATCAACCAGCACCGCATCGAAAGATTCCGGAGCGAACGGCAAATCCCTGGTGGCATCATGGACCACGACCGGAATTGAATCCCCTTGTTGCGCAGCCAGACGCCTCAGTGTGCTTAAGCGATGCGCATGCAGGTCGCCGGCGATGACGACGCTACGCGGCTGCATTGCGGAAAGATGCAATGCCTTGCTGCCGGGCGCGGCACAAACATCAAGGACACGCTCTCCTGCTTGTGGCGCCACGATATTGGCAACGAGTTGCGATGCTTCGTCCTGTAGATAAATCAGCCCGTCACGCGACAACTTCTGCACGACCGCGCTGGCGCCTCTAACACGCCATCCCGCTGAAACTAATTGCGAAGGCTGGAGATCTGCTCCGGCCGCTCGCAGCTCCTCTAAAACGAAACCAGGTTCAACGGCACGAGGCGTCATGCGAAAGGCCACGGGCGCTGGGTCATTGTTCGACCGCGCGAAACGCTCCGCTTCAGCCTCACCGAGAAAGTCAATCCATCGCCGAATGAGCCAAGCGGGATGCGACGTCTCAACCGCGATTCGCTCAATTGCGTCATGCACTCCCGCCGCTGGATCGTAGGTCAGTTCACGTGCCGCGCGGCGCAACACCGCGTTCACCAGACTGGTGGCAGAGCGAAGGCGCGCCGCATGCACCAGATTCACTGACTCATTTACGGCGGCAGAGTCGGGTGTGCGGGAAAGAAATCGAATCTGATAAAGACCGAGCCGGAGAGCCAGTTTGACTGCGAGGTCCAAACTCTCGGTGGTGCGGGCTGCGAAATGTTCGATCACCCTATCAAGCCAAAGCTGGCGTCGCAACACGCCCAACACCAGTTCATGAACGAGCGCGCGATCGTCCTGGCGCATGTGTTGGTCAAGGCTTGCCAACAGGTTCGAAGCAAAGGCGCCCTCCGTTTCGACGCGTCGCAGAATTTCGAAAGCCGCGCGTCGCGCCGCGGAAACAGTCTGACTCTGCGCCTTCATGCTTCTTCACTTAATTGCCGGCCGGCCGCGACCCGTGCGCCGTTAATAAACTCGCGAGCGGTCATCCGCCGGCCACCTTCCGGTTGCACCTCGAGAATTTGCAGCGCTGTTTCGCCCCCACATTTCACTACCAGCTCGTCGCCATAGGCTTTAACAATCGTGCCCGGCTCCGATTCGCTTAATCCAGCCTGCTGTGGATCGCCTTTCCAAATAATCAAACGGCGTGATTCGTTGAAGGTGTAAGCGTTCGGCCATGGTTGAAAGCCGCGCACTCTGCGTTCGATGGCAAAAGCGTCCATGAACCAATCGATCGCCCCATCATGTTTTTCCAGAATCGGCGCAAAACTTACTTCGTCGTCCGGCTGCGCCCGCGGCGTGATCGAATCCAGTTGGACCAGCGTCGTCGATAAGAGATCCGCCCCCATCTGTGCCAGCCGTTCCATCAATTGCACGGCCGTTTCCTCCTGCCGAATGTTCGTTTCGTCCTGCAGCAGGATCGGGCCGGAATCCAGCTTCTCCTCCACGATCATTGTGGTCACGCCGGTCGTTCTCTCTCCGTTGACGATGGCCCAGTTGACCGGCGCGGCACCGCGATATTTCGGCAACAAAGAAAAGTGAACATTGAGGCATCCGTGCGCGGGCGCCTGCAGGAATTCGCCCGGCAAAATGCGTCCATAGGCAACAACGACCGCCACTTCAGCACCGTGCGATGCGAACAACTCCTTCGCTTCAGGAACCTTGATTTTCGCGGGTTGATGAACCGGCAATCCTTGAGCCAGCGCGAACTCCTTCACCGGCGACAAAGATATTTTCTTGCCTCGTCCGGACGACCTGTCAGGTTGCGTCCAAACCGCCACCACCTCGTGACCGTCCTCGAGGCACCGCGCCAGGCTTGGCACTGCGGATTTTGGCGTGCCCATGAAAACGATGCGCATATCGCCTCTCTACTCAAGCGTCGGGGCAAGCCCTCTTCCCTGCTTAGCCCGCAGTTTGGAAGTAGGCTTGCCCCCGGCCGTCCGCCCGTTCTAAATGTTCAGAGTTCAAATTGCCGCGCGCTTTTCAACTTTCGCAGTCGCTCCAACTTTCGCCGACGAAAGTTTCGCCTGCATAAACAGGAGCAGGTAATCGCGCCCGCCCGCTTTCGAGTCCGTGCCTGACATGTTGAAGCCGCCAAAAGGATGAACACCCACCAGCGCGCCTGTACATTTGCGATTTAGATAAAGGTTGCCGACGTGAAATTCGTTTCGCGCTCGCTCGAGTTTCTCAGGATCATTCGTGTAGACGGCGCCGGTCAAACCGTACTGCGTGCCATTGGCGATATTCAACGCATCGTCGAAGTCCTTCGCTCGAATCACGGCGAGCACCGGACCAAAAATCTCTTCCTGCTCGATGGTGTCGCCGGCTTTGACGTCCGCAATTACGGTCGGCTCGATAAAAAATCCTTGCTCGCCGTCCGCGCTTCCTCCCGCTAAAATTCGGCCGCCTTCGCTCTTTCCCTTGTCAATGTAATCATTGATCGTTTTGAACGCTTTCTGATTAATAACGGCGCTCATGTTCGTCGAGAGATCCGTCGGATCGCCTGCAGTGATCTTTTCCGTTCGGGCTGCAATCTTTTCCAACATTGAGTCGTAAACGTCGGTATGAATTATCGCGCGCGAACAGGCGGAGCACTTCTGGCCCTGGAAGCCGAATGCCGACTGCACCACACCCGTGGCTGCTTCGTCCAAATCAGTATCGGCATCAACGATGATCGCATCCTTGCCACCCATCTCTGCCACGACACGTTTGATCCATAGTTGGCCAGGCTGAGCCTTTGCTGCGCGTTCGTTGATGCGCAAACCGATTTCTTTCGAACCGGTGAACGCGATGAAACGCGTGAGCGGATGGTCCACCACCACGTCGCCAACTTCTGCGCCGGAGCCGGGCAGGAAATTAACCACGCCCGCCGGCAGTCCGGCTTCTTTCAGTAACTCAAAAAACTTGTATGCAATCGTCGGTGCATCGGAAGAAGGTTTCAGCACTACGGTGTTGCCGGTAACAATTGCGGCAGCCGTCATGCCCGCCATGATCGCGAGCGGGAAGTTCCAGGGGGGAATCACACAACCGACACCAATAGGGATGTAGTCCAGCCGGTTATCTTCACCCGGCAGTTTCACCAGCGGCTGGTCGCCTGCATAGCGCAGCATCTCGCGGCCATAGAATTCCAGAAAGTCGATCGCCTCAGCCGTGTCGCCATCAGCCTCGGCCCACGTCTTCGCAACTTCGTAAATCATCCACGCAGACATTTCATGCTTGCGCTCTCGCAGCATGCCGGCTACTCGGAACAAAAGATCCGCCCGTTGCTCAGGACGACTATTCCGCCAGGTTTTGAAGGTTTCGTTGGCGACTTCAACCGCACGGCTCGCGAGTTCTTTCGTCGCTTTGTGGAAACTTCCGACAACCTGTGCGCGATTGGCCGGATTGATACTTTCCAGCTTGCTGCCGGTGGTGATGCGTTCGCCGCCAATCACGAGCGGATATTCCTGCCCAAGCTGGCCTTTAACCTTTTCAATCGCCGCGCGCATCGCTCGCGCGTTCTCTTCATTGCTGAAATCAGTAAACGGTTCGTTCCGAAACTCTGTCTGCATGTCACACTCCAATTAGATTTTTTTCAATAGTATCACACGGCCCAACACGCTCACTGATGCCGGCCAATCCTCGCTAATTTACTGCTCACCGCTCGCCCCATTCACCGGCCTTCTGCAACTTCTTGATCTTTCGCTTCACCAACTCGCGTTTTAATGGTGACATTTTGTCAATGAACACGATGCCGTCGCAGTGATCGGTTTCGTGCAGCATGCATCGCGCCGTCAGCTCCGTGCCGTCGATCTCGAACAACTCGCCATTCACATCATGCGCTCGTACTACCGCGCGCAGGCTGCGCTCCACCGGAAAGAAAATGCCCGGAAACGACAGGCAGCCCTCTTCGCCATCCTGATCGCCTTCCACGTACAAAACTTCCGGATTGATCAGCGCGATCTGCTGGCTGGGATCCTTCCCACCCGAACAATCCATGACAAACAAACGCTGCGGCACGCCGACCTGCACCGCGGCCAACCCGACGCCGGGTGCGGCGTACATTGTCTCGAACATATCGCCGACCATCTTTTTCAGATTGTCGTCAAACGTCGTTACCGGATCGGCCGGAGTATCCAAAATTGGATTGGGCCAGGTCACGATTTTCATCAATGCCATTTTGAATTAATACTCCGCCTTTTGGTTCAAGAGGGTTGATTGTAAGACAGGCGGGTTGCGATTGTCAGCCTGCGACACTTGTCGTCCGTGCGACTCGAGTGCGACTACTCCCGCAATGTTTCTGCTCCACGTGACGCATCAGGCCGCGGTGATCCTGATACGAAACCGCGCAAATATGGCGTTAATTCGGCGGCATATCGGTTGCCGTGGCCCACCCGACGGCGTACGCGACTGTCAGGCGACGCGGCTTGAGCCTGGCGCCTTATTATTCTGAATTGGAGTTCCCATGTCACAAACAATGAACCGAAGCAGTCAATTTACTTTTCCCGCCCTTAGTGCTCTTGCACTGATCCTGTTGAGTATGTTTCCCGTCGCGGCCCAAAACGATCTCAGTCGCCCGCGCGCGGAGTTAAAAATTGGCGGCGGCATATCCACCTTTGGTGGCACCTCGTCCATTGAGAATTATCGACATACAGTGATCGCCGGCGCTGTTCGCGTCTACGTTTACAAGCGTCTGAGCATTGAGCCAGAAGTAATGTACATGCAGCGTGGCGACAACGATCGCGACCTGGTAATCACGCCGCACATTGCTGTCGACTTAATGGATTCCCGAGGCCGCTTTGTTCCCTACGTCATTACCGGAATTGGCGTTGAACATCATCGCGACCAATTTACCTATAACGATTTCTTCAACGGCAATGTGTTGGTTACGAGGAAGGTTTCTTCGAATACAGTATCGATAAACGCGGGCGTGGGCGCGAAGTTGTTTCTCACCGACCGTCTGTTCGTCGCGCCGGACGTCCGGGTCGGTTACGAGCCAACCTTCCGGGCTACGGTTAGCGTGGGCTATGTATTTTCCGGACGCAAGCGTGGCTAAACCATTAATGGTTAGTAGCCGCGAAGTTGCTCGCGATAGCCTTCAAAGTTGCGCTTCATCTCCCCGAGACTGTCGCCACCAAACTTCTGGCGCATCGCTTCGCCTAAAACTAATGCGACCATCGCCTCGCCAATTACACCCGCAGCGGGTACTGCCGTGATGTCCGAGCGTTCGAAGGCCGCCAGCTCTTCCTTCTTCGTGTCGATGTCGACCGAACGCAAAGCGCGCCGCAGCGTTGAAAGCGGCTTGAGATGCCCGCGAAGGCGCAACTCTTCCCCGTTCGTGACGCCGCCTTCCAAACCACCCGCGCGATTGGTCGCGCGGATGAATTCCCTGGTCTCTGCGTTATAGCCGATTTCGTCGTGGACCTCAGAACCCGGCAAGCTGCTGGCTTGCGCGCCAGCGCCGATGGCGACGGCCTTCACCGCTGGAATCGACATGATTGCCTGGCCCAGACGTCCGTCGAGCTTCAGGTCCCACGCTGTATGCGAACCCAATCCTGGCACAACGCCGCGGGCGACTACTTCGAAAACTCCACCCAACGTGTCGCCTGCGGCCTTATTCTTATCAATCGACTTCATCATGCGCTGCTGAAGTTTCTTGTCGGCACAACGCAGGGGCGCGTCTTCCGGAATGCGGCTGATTTTGTCCCAGGACAATTCGAGCGGCTCTGCGGGAATCCCACCCAACTGGATGACGTGACTGCGAATCTCGACCGCAAAGTTCGCGAGCATTTGTTTTGCCAGGGCACCACAAGCTACACGCGCCGCCGTCTCGCGCGCCGAGGCTCGTTCCAGCACATCGCGCAAATCACGGGTGGCGAACTTCTGTCCACCCGCGAGGTCTGCATGACCTGGGCGTGGGCGCTTCAACCGGCGAGACTTGTCGGGCGCGATCTGGCGCGGATCAATCGCCATTACATCAGTCCAGTTGGCCCAATCCTGGTTTTGAATAATCAAAGCGACCGGCGAGCCCAGCGTTAATCCATGTCGCACGCCGCTGAGAATCTCCGCCCGATCTTCTTCAATTTTCATCCGGCCGCCGCGGCCATAACCCCATTGCCGGCGCCGCAATTCGTGGTTAATATCCTGAACATCTACAGGCAAGCCGGCCGGCAGACCTTCAATGATCGCGACCAGGGCCCGGCCGTGTGATTCTCCTGCAGTAGTGAAACGGAGCATTGGGTTGAATCGTAAATCCTGAATGTGGATTAGTAAACTTGACGCTGCTGCCTGATCAGACAGACGTGTCGGCGAACATGTTGCCGCGACCGAGAATTCCCGCCGGATCGAAAGCTCGTTTCAGGGCCACCATTTCGCGTAAGTGCTGCTCACCATAAAGCTCGGGCAAGTACTCCCGCTTGAGCTTTCCAATCCCATGCTCGGCGGAGATTGTTCCACCTAGCGCCACTGCGCGACGGATAAACTTTACATAAATCTCGCGCGCGAGCTTCGCTTCCTCCTCATTGCGCGGCAGAATGTTTACGTGCACGTGGTTGTCGCCGATGTGACCGAAAATCGTGTAGCGCAGGTCGCCACCGCGCAGCGCGTCCTGGTAGCACCGCAGCATGGCCGGAAACGCTTCGTCCGGCACAGCCATGTCCGTGGAGACCTTTTGCTGGTTGTAACGAGCAAACCATTCGTTCATCAGCACCGGCAGTTGGTGGCGAAATTCTCGTAAGCTCGCCTGGTCCGCTTCATTCGTGGCGAACCATGATTCGTCCGCCAGCGCCTCGTGACCTTCCATCAATTGCAGCCAGGAATCCATTAGCGCCTCTTCGTTCGTACCGGTCGTCTCCTGTTCGAAGAAGATTGCGCCTGCCGCTCGTTCCGGAACAGTCGAATACTTTTGGCGCAGGAACCCAAGCGATTCCCGATCGAAGAACTCGAGAACACGCGCGTCGATATTGCTCGCCTGCGCCGCATTTGCTTTGTCGCGCGACTCGAGTGACTTTTGACGCGCTTCACGCACAAAAGCCAGCAGCTGCTCTTCTGATTCAAAGAAGATAACACCGCTAAGCACGCCCTCCGGCTTTGGCAACAAGCGCAGCTCGGCTTCGACAATTACCCCCAGTGTCCCTTCGCTGCCAATAAAGAGATCGATAACATCCATCCCTGGCGCGACATAATAAGCCGCGGCATGTTTCCGTGTGGCAGGCATGCGATACGAAGGCAGTTGGGCTTCGAACACGCGTGCTGACGAGACCGGAATGCGCACCGCACCATTCGCGTCGGCATGCAACTCCCCGCGATGAAGATCGATCACTTCGCCGGTCGCAAAAGCAATCTGCAACCGCTCAACGTAATCTCGCGTGGATCCATACTTGAACGTGCGGGCGCCCGACGCGTTCGTCGCTATCGTTCCGCCTATGAAACAACTGCGTTCCGTTGGATCAGGTGGGTAAAAAAGGTTCGCAGCATCCGCTGCCTGCTGGAGGTCGATCAAACGCACACCGGCCTGAACCGACGCTCTTCCGGCGCCATTCTCAGAAATGATCTGATTGATCCGGTTTAACCTGTCCGTGGCCAGAACCATTCCGCCAAATGGCACGCGCCCGCCGACGGTCCCGGTACCCGCGCCTGATATTGTGATAGAGGTTCCCTTTGCACTGGCGTCGTCGAGGGCCGCTGCAACCTCCGCGGCACTTTCGGGAAACACCACGCCGGCTGCGTGACCTCCATGCATGTGCGACGCGTCCGTGAGGAACGATTGAATCTGATCGGAGTCAGTTTTGGTAAGCATTCACTTTGCCGTCGCACTTCGTATCAGACCATTTGCAGCTCGCGCTCGCGCAAGTACTTGATGCGATCGCGCAACTCGGCGGCCCGCTCAAACTCAAAGCGTTTCGCGTGCGCGCGCATTTCGATCTCAAGTCGAGTAATAGTCGCGTCAATATTATCGCGCGTGTATTCCTCAAATTCCTCCAAGTTCAACGGGACTTTGAAGTAATCGGCTTCAGATGCGGTGATCAACGTGCTTTCAATGGGCTTAATGATCGTCTGCGGCGTAATACCGTGTTCGAGATTGTAAGCTTCCTGCAGCGCGCGCCGGCGGTTCGTCTCATCAATCGCACGCCTCATTGAATCCGTTATGCGATCCGCGTACAGAATCGCCTTGCCCCGCGCATTCCGCGCCGCGCGACCGATCGTCTGAATTAGTGATTGTTCTGAGCGCAGAAAGCCTTCCTTATCGGCGTCCAGAATTGCTACCAATGAAACCTCCGGGAGATCCAGGCCTTCCCGTAACAGATTAATGCCGACCAGTACATCGAATTCGCCGCGGCGCAGGTCCCGCAAAATCTTGATGCGCTCCAGCGTCTCGATATCCGAGTGCAAGTAGCGTACCCGCACGTCTACTTCGGTGAAATACTCGGTCAGGTCCTCGGACATTCGCTTGGTCAGCGTGGTCACCAGCACTCGCTCATTTCGTTCGGCGCGCAGGCGGCACTCTTCCAATAAGTGATCGATTTGACCCTTGACCGGGCGCACTTCGACTTCCGGGTCAGTCAGGCCCGTGGGCCTGATAATCTGCTCGATGACTTCGCCGCCGGATTTTGTTAACTCATACGGCCCCGGCGTCGCGGAGACATAAACGATCTGGCCCATCCGCGATTCAAATTCGTGAAAATTGAGCGGCCGATTGTCCATGGCCGACGGCAGGCGAAACCCATACTCGACCAACGTTTTCTTGCGGGCCTGGTCGCCATTAAACATGCCGCGAATCTGCGGCATCGTCTGATGCGACTCATCAATGATTACCATCGTGTCGCGCGGCAAATAGTCCAGCAACGTCGGTGGTGGTTCACCAGGCTTTTTGCCAGTCAAGTGACGTGAATAGTTTTCAATTCCACGGCAGAAGCCCATCTCCTTCATCATCTCAAGATCGAACATCGTCCGCTGGTGCAGGCGTTGCGCCTCCACCAGTTTTCCTTCATCGATTAACTTCGGCTCCCACCACTCCAGCTCATCGCGAATTGATTTGATCGCACCCTTGATAGTGCTGCGGGGCATTACATAATGCGACTTTGGATAAATAGGAAGACGGGAACTATGCTTTTGCGTGACTTCGCCGAGCAAAGGATCAATCGTTGAGATCGAATCAATCTCGTCACCCCAGAGTTCAATGCGATAAGCCTCGTCCTGGTAACTCGGATAGACTTCGACCACATCCCCGCGCACGCGGAACGATCCGCGCCCAAAATTTATGTCGTTTCTTTCGTATTGTAGTTCCACCAATCGCTGCAGCAGCGCATCGCGCGTAATTCGCAAGCCCGGTTCTACAAAGAGGAGCATTCCGTAATACGCATCGGGGTCGCCGAGACCGTAAATACAGGAGACACTCGCCACCACGATCACGTCGCGACGTTCGAACAGAGCGCGCGTCGCCGACATGCGTAAGCGGTCAATCTCGTCATTAACTGTGGCTTCCTTTTCAATGTAGGTGTCGGAGGAAGGAACGTAGGCTTCGGGCTGATAATAGTCGTAGTAGGAAACGAAGTACTCAACCGAGTTTTGCGGAAAGAGAGAGCGGAATTCCTGATGGAGCTGGGCGGCCAGCGTCTTGTTGTGCGCAATGACGAGAGTAGGACGCTGCGTCTTCTGAATGACGCTGGCCACGGTAAAGGTTTTGCCGCTTCCGGTAATCCCGAGTAAGACTTGATCTTTAATTCCGTCTCTCAGCCCGCGAACCAGCGCGCTGATCGCCTGTGGTTGATCACCCTCTGGCTGGTATTCCGACTGGAGTTTGAAAGGCATCTGCCAAATATTAAATCGTTATTCATGAATAGACAAAAAGGCGGGAAAACCTATGGATCCCAAAAGAAAATCGTGAATGGAAACCACTGGGTTCTCCATTCACGATTTGTCGAAGACTTACTATCTGAGGTTGCTGAGCTTGTGCTCAACCCCTAGGCGGCGGAATGTGCATCTGCCGTAGACTGGCTACTGATTTGATAGATCGCCTCCATGACCGAAGAGCGCACTTCCGGCGGAAGCGATCCCCTCACCGCCAATCGACGAAATGCCGGCAGAATATCGTGCTGACCGCTGAGCGCCAGCAATTTCACGACTGCAAGCCGGACCTCGATATTCGAATGTTCCTCAATCGCTCGAAGCAAGGGTTGAACTTCACCGGCCTTCGACATCAGGAAGAGTAAAGAGAAAGCGTCATAGGTTTTTTCTCTGCTCTCGCCAGTGAGATTTCCAATGGCCTCTGTTGCCAAACCGGAGGATGCCAACGCCGCGCCAATGCGGCGGCGGCGCTCCGGAGTACCTTCGCGAAGAGCGCGGGTAAACGAAGCAGCGCGGTCCGATTGAAAGCTAAACAGTGCCCGGGCGGCGGCGTTGCGAACTTCGACCGCCGGATCATCGAAAGCACTCGAGATGTGCGAAAAAGCATCTTCGCCACCGAGTTGCGGCAGAGCGGCAACGGCAGCGCTGCGATCGTTTACATTCTCGCTGCCCAGCATACTGAGGGTTGCATTGGGCACGTCTGAAGTCGATGCGTCTCCATGGTCAGCTTCCATCAACTGAAAATCGCTGATTGGATTCTTGACGCCGGGAAAGTTTGCGGTCGGGTGTATTTGGACACCGGCTTCAAATTCCTGATAGTCGATGAAGGTGCCTTCCGCTTCAGCCTGTGGGACGTCCAACGGGGGCAGGCTTAATGGCGTTGCACTGTTTGACGCTTCTTTGTTTTCACCAACGTTAACCTGAAACCACTCTGGACCTGCGTTATCAGGCGCAATGTTGCTGTCCTGATGGAATTGTTGTTCCAGGAGCCGTCGCTCTTCTTCCAAAGCGTGAAGGCGAGCTTCCTGTTCAGCAACGCTGGCGGCTTCCGCTGCTCGCGCGGCATCTTCCTCCGCCAGCCGGCGCATTAGCACTTCGGCCCGCTGACGTTCTTCTTCGGCGGCCTTCAGTCGCGCATACTCCTGCGCTCGCTCTTCTTCCTCCGCCAGCCGCCGTGCTTCCTCTTCGGCTCGCAGGCGTGCCGTTTCCGCAGCTCGTCGATTGGCTTCCTCCTCTGCCTTGCGACGCGCCTCGACCGCGCTGTAGTTTTCCTGCTGCGCGCGCAAACGAGCTATACGCTCCTGTATGTCTTTCACCGTGGCTTCAGCCGCATTGCGCGCTGAATCCTCAGCGGCTCGGTAGCTTGCTTCAGCCTCCGAACGCTGCCGTTCGGTCTGCGCAAATTGACGGGCGGCATGTTCATCCGCAGCGCGCCGCGCTTCCGTCTCCGCGTGCCAACGCTCATCCTCTGCCTGCCAACGCGCCGTTACTTCAGCGCGGCGATTCACTTCGCTGGCTCGCAGACTCTCGAGTTGTTCTTCAACCTTGCGGATCTCGTCCTCTGAACGACGACGAGCGATTTCTTCCTCAGCGTGCCGGCGAGCCTCAAGGTGCGCGGACCGTCGTCCTTCTTCGGCCTGCCTCAGTACTGCTTCTTCGGCCGCCTTCTTGTGTGCGGCAATCTGTGCTTGCCAGGCCTGTTCTTCGGCGGCGCGTTTTGCTTCACCTTCCGAGCGCCGAGCGCGCTCGGCATTCGCGGTTTGTTGAGCCTCGTCCTCCAAACGCTTGATGTCAGCGTCCAGACGCTGGCGTGATTCTATTTCCGCTCGACGCGCTTCCTGTTGCGCGCGCAGTTGACTGGCTTCCTGCTCTAACCGCTTGATCTTGTCTTCGATACTGTCTGCCGAATTCGAAACCGTGTTAGAGGCGGTGTTTGGAATCAGGGTGCGCACATTGCTTGATTCCGGAACCGGCGCGGGCACACTGAATTCATGATTGGACTGAGACGCGCCGGCGAATACCGGAGGCGCCATAGGGCGCGACTCGGCTCTGCGCGTTTGAGGAATCGACGCAGGCTGAGAGTCGCGCGGGGCTTCGGTTACCGTAAGAATCGACAACAATTCTTTTTTGTGCTCAGCCAGCGAGGCCCGCATCTCAGCAGTCAGCGCGCCCTTTGGCGCATCGACTACAAGACGATCGGTTCCGGCGGCTTTCACCACCACGCCGGCTTGGCGCAGGTCAGAAAGCAAGTCATAGGCACTCATATTTCAATCACCTCTCGGTCAGGCTCGATTTGGGGCAAAACCATGTTAGGCGGGGCAAAGCCCTGCGCCGGCTCAGTGGACTCAACGGTCGCGCAGGCTTCGATGGCGTGGCGGATCACTGACTGTGGCAACTTCCGATCACGTTCGGTTCTGAGCAGTTCATTCAATGGCGCGATTGAAGAAGGATCGCGCAGGTCCGCTAATGCTTCAACAGCGGCGCGGCGGACTTCAGGCGCTTCGTCTTCCAAAGCTGCAACCAAATGCGGAGTCGCTTCGAAGTCGCGAACGAGGGCAAGCTTTCGCGCGGCAGATGCTCGCTCGGCCGGCGCTTCGGCTACTCGCAAATCACGGGTCGCGTCGTCAAAATACCCGTTGTCGATGAAGGCTTCGCGGGCGCGGGCGCGACGTTCGGGGTTACGACCGGCGAGAGCTGAGAGCAGCTCAGTCGCAATCACTTCGCGGGCGCTGCTATCAACAGTTTCCGTGGAATCAGTTGCGTAGTCCGTACCGCTCAGAATGCTGCTGGCCTCTGCTTGTGCCATCTCAACATCAACCTTCGCTTGAGAAGCTGCTTCATGCTCCACGGGACGCACAACGGTCGGCGCCGGCTTCTGAGTTGACGATTCGCGCGCCGGGGCGGGTACCGGCTTAATTTCCGAAAGCTGCTCTCTTCTTGGCTCAACAATGATTGGCGCCGCTTGAACTCTCGCCTCGTCGGTCTTCTTCAGCTTGCGAGGCAAACTGACGATTTCCTTCCGGTGTCGGGACTTGGCTCGCCTTGAAAGAAGGACAGCGATTGCCAGCAATGCCAAGGTCAAACCAATGGCGATCGGGAGCCAATTCAGTCTCGCCATCTCGCCATAGAATTTTAGGCGCGTTCGCCAGTCGCCAGAGCCAAGCCAGGAATCACCGTCGCTGGCCGGTGCAGTTGTGTTCTGATTCGCGGTGGGCGCTAAGGGTGAGCGAGATGAAACGGGTTGATTGCTATTACTCTGCGTCACTGTGTTCGGTGCACTCGTAGATGGTGCGGGCTGCGTTTTCGCGTTAGCAGCGAGATTGGATCCTGTGTTGGCTGGAGCAGCAACCGAGATCTGACTGCCGGAGTTTGCATTCGCTGGCGCCGTAGAACCTTGAGAACCTCCGGGCGTTGTAAAGATAACGTCCAAACGATTTCCCTTCTGATCGACGCGAGCAGTTGTTCCAGGCTGAAGATGAAATGACAGCACCGTGCTGGCGCCATTCTTCTGCACGTTCACATCCTGAAATCCGCGCGCGCGCAGGTTCGCTTGAGCTTGCGAAACATCCGTTGAAGGCAACTTCACGTAGAAGCGATCGCCTCGGCGGTATGCCTCGTACTCATCCAGCGAGCCGTCGGCAGAAATGCTGACGCGTGAGCCTTCGGGTGAGTCGTTCGCTCGCAGCGTGGCCGGGCGCTTCTGAGCCGCAGTTTGAGTCGACGGGTTCTTGTTAGCTTGTCCCTGGGCCGTTAGAAACAGACTGCTCCACGCCACGCACAAAACGAAAACCAATACGCTGACAGTATTAAGTAAGGAGTTTGAGCGGTTCATGTTTTTCAACATCGGGGCAAATGAAGTGAAAAATCTCTTTATGACGCAGGCATTATGCAACGCTCTTGACTCAGTTGTCACTTGGCGGATTTCTCAGGCTGGGCTTGATCAATCTTGTAGATCACTTCCAAAATGCATGACCTGACCGGCTCCGGAATATCGTCACGGCCAGCCAATTGCCTCAACTCTTGCGCTAATTCTACCTGGCCAGTGAGGCCCAGAACACGCACCGCACAGATACGGACGTCGTTGTCGTTGTGCTTTTCAATGGCTTCGAGAATGGGCTTCGTTTCCCTTGCCTTAGCCAGCAAGGAGGTAAGCGAAAATGCTTCGTAGGCTTGCCGGCGATCCTTGCTGGCGAGGCGATCAATCGCTTGAGTTACCATTCCGGCCTTGATACAAGCCTGCGCTACCTGGCGAAGAATATCGTCAGACGCGGTCTCCAGCACGCGTACGTATGCGTCCGCGCGATCGAAACTTAGCCCGTTGAGAGAGCGGGCTGCGGCCGCCCGTACTTCTCTTGATTCATCAGCGACGGCAATGAGAACCGGCGCGAAAACGGATTCATGATCGATCGAACCGAGGCACGAAATGGCAGCCGCACGCACGCCTGCTTCAGGATCCTGGATCGCAACTGAAGCGAGAGCATCCACCGAACGCTGCACCGGAAACTGGGCCAATTGGCGCACCGCGGTGGTACGCGTGTGGGCGTCGGAGCTTTCCAGCTGGGCCAGGGCTTCCACCAAAGCGTTGTCTTCAACGAAATCCGGCAGATCGTTCACTACAGCAGTTGCCTCGAGCATAGTGATTTCGCCGGTAAACAGCGGACTATCGCCGTGCAACAAAGCAGGTTGAGCGGGCTGGACATCGAGGAAATTAAGGCTGTCCAACGAGCAAGCACTAAGCGCATTGCTGAGCAAGGAATCGGGAATGGACGGATGCCGTCGGGCGACATCGAGCAGAGCGCCGATCGCTGATGGCAACTTCAAGGTACCCAGGCTGGTAATACACTGATTGCGAACGATGGGCTCGTTGTCGTAAAGCGCTTCCAGCAGGAACGGGAGTGAGGATGCCGCGCCAATCTCGCCCAGACTTCGCGCCGCGGAGGCCCGTTCACAAACGTCCTGGCCCATCAGCAATGTGGCACTCTGGCGCGCGACGAAGCCATATTCTTCGAGTGCCTGTCGCGCTCGTCTTCGTCCATCCCCATCAACTTCAGAGGAGTTGAGCGCTTTGAGCAAGGCGACTTCCATCGCTCGTCGATCTTCAGTAGCCCGCGACGCTAAAACGTCCATCCGGTGGGGCTGGCCCAAAACCAACTTTCCCACTTCCTGATCTACTCGGTAGCCCCCAAAAAGTGCCCCGTTAAAGGCGGTGGGACTGGCGGCAGCCGATTCTTTTTGGCCATTCGTCTTCACGAGACTTAGCGATTGGTCTCGCGGAACGGGTGGTAGTTTCTCCTCATCAGTTTCGACAGTATTTTGAATTTCGACTGATTCCTGAGACTCGCCGCTGTCAGATGAGGACTTGTTCCGTCTTCGTAGGACAAATAAACCTACTAGCCCCAGGGAAACAACCCCGATTACTCCCGGAACGGAAAACAACAATGAGCCAAACGAACTCTCAGAAGCGGTCTGCCCCTCCAAGGGAACCTCAGGATTGTTGCCGGCAGCTACCACCGTCGCTGGGGCAGGAGCGGTCGCATCATCCTGTGCCGGCACAATACTCGCGGGACCGCCCGCAGGAGTTTGCGTAGCTGCGGCGTCGGCTTGTGTGTTGTCGCTCTGCCCATTGGCTGCATTGGTCTGATTAGAGAGCGTTGCGGATCCAGCGCTATTGCTATCCGGGGATGTCGTGGGCGCAGTGCCTGATGCATTCGTTGAAGGGACGCTGGTCGGTACCGCAGCGACTGCAGACGTCGTAGCTGTATTGCTTGAGCCTTGATCATTTTCAGCCGTTTCCTGCGTATCGAGGTTGCCGTCGACTTGCAGAGTCAACCGATTCGAATTTGGTTGCACCGTAACATTCGCACCCGGCTTAACCTGTACTACAACCTCCAGCGATCGGCCCACATGACGAACCTTAACGCCTTTCGATCCCTTTACCTCTTCCTGCCCGTTATAAGGTAGCGAAACATGATAGCCCTCGCCGTCCTGCCATGTTTGCACACGATTCAGCGAAGTATCAGCAGCGATGGTCACCACTGCGCCATTCGAGGTCGTACGCGAAGAAACGGACGCCACATTGGCTGGGCCTTCTTTGGGTCGTTGCGCGCGAGAAGCGATATCGGGCATAAGCCCAACAATGAGAGCCAGCGCGGCAGCCACAAGAAAAACCCGCACAACCTTCGTGAAGAAAGAATTTGTTCCCGAGGACGGTTTACTTCCCGTAATTATTCTTTGGAGTAAAGCTTTCATCTTGTTGAGCCCGAGGGACTATTCTCTGACGCTCGTCTTAAGAAATCGTCCAGCGCAGGAAGGTAATGGAAAGAGAGACTAGGGGAGTGGAGTGTTGGGGTAGTTACTGCTCGTCGCTGAATTTATAACCAATGCCCCAAACTGTGAGAACCATTTGAGGATTGTCGGGATTGTCCTCAACTTTGGCTCTAAGGCGGTTGATGTGTGAATCGATAGTGCGGTCATACCCTTCGTAGGAGTAGTCCCAAATCTTCTGCAGTAGGTACTTGCGGGGAAAGACACGGCCCGGGTTCGAAGCAAACAACCGAAGCAGGTCAAACTCCTTAGGAGTTAATTCAACCTGACGCTCGCCGATTGTGACCTCACGCCTGGTTGGATCGATGCGAAGTTTCCCACGCATGATGGGCGCTTCTTCCTGAACGTCGTCGGCGATGGGAGTTCGCGAGCGGCGCAAAACTGATTTGATTCTCGCTTCAAGCTCTCGCAAACTAAAAGGTTTAGTGATGTAATCATCGGCACCCATTTCCAAACCAAGGATCCGGTCAACCACATCGTCTTTTGCTGTCAGCATCAAAATCGGCATTTGCGGACTCTTCTGTCTCAATTCTTTGCAGACAGCCAATCCATCCATTTTTGGCAGCATTAGGTCTAAGACGACTACATCCGGGTGATTGCTTAGCGCCGACTGAACTCCGGCTGCCCCATCCTGAGCTGTGCTGACTTTGTATCCGGCGCGGGAGAAGTATTCGCTGATAGCAGAACAAATATTGTCGTCATCCTCGATAACTAGAATATTTGTGGCGACTTGCGTTGATACTGCAGCAATCGCTGTAGCAGCGCCGTCATTTGGCCCAGGATTATCGTGGTTCGCTTTATTCGTGACGGTCATCACAGCTTAATTTCCACGAAAGGCGAGCAGGGCGTTGGGGGTGCGCCCGTGGTGGAGGCGCGTTCGCGGCTAGAATATATCAGGTTAAGACTTGTAAACTCAAGCATTAAGTTAGGAAGCGGACACAGGCCATTAGCCCTATCGACGATCTCGGTAGAGGCTTGTTTCGTCTCAGGGCAGCGTTCTACTCACCCCCCTTTCACCTCTAAACAACCATTTCAGCCTCAAAAATCGGCGACGAAATCGTTCTGTTTGCCATTCACATTACCGGCAGTACTGGCTAAGATAGCCGCTTTCCAGCGCTTTATGTAAAACACAATCAGAAGAGGAGACCTACAATGACGCCCCCTGAACGATGCGACTTAATCAAGAAGTACACCGATGGCTACAATGAGGTAGTGAAGAACCTTGAAGGGTTTCCGGAAGCCGCAATGAGTTCCCATCCTATCCCGGGAAAGTGGAGCGCTTCTGAGATAGTCCACCATCTCGCCGATAGTGAGACGGTAAGCAGCATTCGTCTCAAACGCTTGTTAGTCGAAGATCACCCCCTAATTCAGGGATACGATCAGGACGCGTTTGCGAAAAGGCTAAATTACAACGAACGCGAAATCGGACCCGCTCTCGATTCTTTTCGCAGCGCGCGCGCCAACACAGCTCAACTCCTGACTTCAATGTCGGAAGATGACTGGAAGCGCGAAGGCACGCACTCCGAAAGCGGCTCCTACACTGCGGAGGACTGGCTAAGCATCTATGCGGATCATGCACATAACCATGCCGCACAGATTAAGCGATTACGCGAGTCGCTCGATTAAGCTGCCGGCTGCTATCGTTTTTCCACGTTGTCCTGGCGCCGCTGTTTTATCTCGGAGTGAATCTTGACAACTCCAGATCTCGCGAGCACAATCCGGCTCGTTTCAAAAACACAATTTTAAAGAAGAGTGCGCTGCGAATGACTTCTCCTGCACCTGTAATTTCTACCACGCTTACGGATCTCAAGCTGCTGAGACGCGGAAAAGTCCGCGATGTCTATGAAGTAGATGACGACAGCCTATTGATAGTCGCCACGGATCGCATTTCGGCATTTGATTGCGTATTGCCAACGGCTATCGAACGTAAGGGCGAGGTGCTGACGGCGTTGTCGAGTTTTTGGTTTGGCAAACTCAAGCAGATCGTCCCAAATCACGAACTGACCATCGACCTCGCAAAAATGCCCCCGGTTGTTCGTGAACAATCCGCCGATCTCAAGGGCCGGTCGATGTTGGTTAAACGGACCGACGTGTTTCCCGTCGAATGTGTTGTGCGCGGCTACCTGGTTGGCTCCGGTTGGAAAGACTATGTGCGCACCGGCGAAGTCTGTGGTCACAGTCTCCCGACCGGCTTGCGGGAATCGGATGAATTGGCGCAGCCGATATTCACGCCGGCTACGAAAGCGGAAACCGGTCACGACGAGAATATCAGCGAAGAAGAAATGGCGAGTTTGATTGGGGAAGAATTGACGACAACCTTACGCGACATTTCGGTTCGCTTATACAACGAAGCTCGTAATTACGCGCGCAGCCGAGGAATCATCATCGCAGACACCAAATTTGAATTTGGCACAGACTCCGCCGGCAACGTCATCCTGATCGACGAGGCGTTAACGCCCGATTCCTCTCGCTTCTGGCCCGCAGCGTCCTACGAAGCAGGAAAATCACAGCCCTCATTTGATAAACAATTTGTTCGTGACTACCTGGAAAAGCTAAATTGGGACAAACAACCTCCTGCCCCTCCCCTTCCTCCGGAGGTCGCCACTGCAACTAGTAAGCGGTATCTGGAGGCCTACAAACTCCTTGTCGGGGCTGAGCTGTAAAATGCAGAAAGAGCGTGTAATAGAGGGTCGCGTGCAGCTTCGTAGCCGGTTGGAGAGCCTGGTCGATGAAATGCTTGACGGCCACATCCTACTGGAAGAGGCTTTGTCCGAATTTGAGCGGCTTTATATTCAAAAGGCACTCTATCGCCAGCAGAAACACCTAACCCGGACCGCCGACATGCTCGGTATTCACCGCAATACGTTAGCAAAACGGGTGGCTTCCTATCACCAGCCTCTGCGAACCCACCTTAAACCATCAAAACGACTTCCTCGCCAGTAAACATCGGCCTGCCGAACCCTGCTCCGGTTGACAAATTGACCCATGGAAGGTATATTTCTGGCACTCGCCTTCAGAGAGTGCTAGAACCCCTTTGGGGCGATGTCTTTTTATCTGAGGCTATTTTACAAAGCGACACCGAAAGGAGCAGAAAGTAAGTATGGCAACGAACATTACACCTCTGCATGACCGCGTTATGGTGCGTCGGATCGAAGAGGGAGAACAGGTGCGGGGTGGAATCATTATTCCAGACACCGCCAAGGAAAAACCGCAGGAGGGCGAGGTCGTCGCCGCCGGCGAAGGCAAATACAAAGAGGACGGCACGCGTCAGGCACTGGACGTCAAAAAGGGCGATCGCGTGCTCTTTGGCAAGTACAGCGGTTCCGAGATCAAGCTTGACGGCGAAGAGCTCCTGATCATGCGGGAAGATGAGATTTTGGGAATCATCGCGCGTGCTGGAGCTGCAACTGGCGGCAGCAAGAAAGGCGGCAAATAGTTCGGAAGAACTAAACCCGCAGTTGGATTCAACAACAATTTTGAGTAGGAGAAGAAAGAGAAATGGCAAAGCAAGTAATTCACGGTGAAGAGTCGCGGGCTGCGATTCTTCGCGGTATCAATCAGCTCGCTGACGCCGTCAAGATTACGCTGGGCCCCAAGGGTCGCAACGTCGTGATCGATAAGAAGTTTGGTTCCCCGACGATCACCAAGGACGGAGTTACAGTAGCGAAAGAAATCGAATTGAAGGACGCGCTGGAGAACATGGGAGCGCAAATGGTTCGCGAAGTGGCCTCCAAGACTTCGGACGTAGCTGGCGACGGAACTACGACCGCCACGGTGCTCGCCCAGGCGATCTTCCGCGAAGGCGTGAAGACAGTCGCCGCCGGCGCCAATCCAATGGCACTCAAGCGTGGCATCGACAAAGCCGTCGAACGGGCAACGGAAGAAATCAAGCGCCTGGCGAAGCCGGTGAAAGGCGACGCTATTGCGCAGGTCGGAACCGTTTCGGCCAACGGCGATTCAACCATCGGCAACATCATTGCCGAAGCTATGAACAAGGTCGGCAAAGACGGCGTCATCACGGTAGAAGAGTCGAAGACGATGGACACATCGCTCGAGGTGGTCGAGGGAATGCAGTTCGACCGTGGTTACCTCAGCCCTTACTTCGTCACTGATCCGGAACGAATGGAAGCCGTGCTGGAGAATCCACTGATCCTTATTCACGAGAAGAAGATCAGTTCGATGAAGGATCTGCTGCCCCTGCTCGAGCAGGTCGCCAAGATGGGCAAGCCGATGCTGATCATCGCCGAAGATGTGGAAGGCGAAGCGCTGGCAACTCTGGTTGTTAACAAACTGCGTGGCACCTTGAATATCGCCGCCGTCAAGGCCCCGGGCTTTGGCGATCGCCGTAAGGCTATGCTCGAAGACATTGCGATTCTGACGGGTGGCAAGGTCATCAGCGAAGATCTGGGAATCAAGCTGGAGAACGTCAAGCTTGAAGACCTCGGTCGCGCCAAGAAGGTCACCATCGACAAAGACAATACGACTATTGTCGAAGGCAACGGCAAACACAGCGACATCGAGGGACGCGTGAAAACTCTGCGGGCCCAGATCGAGGAGACTTCATCCGACTATGATCGCGAGAAGCTGCAAGAGCGTCTGGCGAAACTCGTCGGCGGTGTCGCCGTCATCAAGGTCGGGGCGGCCACTGAAACGGAGATGAAGGAGAAGAAGGCGCGAGTTGAAGACGCCATGCACGCAACGCGCGCGGCCGTCGAGGAAGGCATCGTTCCTGGTGGTGGTGTGGCACTAGTTCGGGCTGCGAAAGTGCTCGAGAAGTTCCAGATCAACAAGGACGGAGAAGGCGATTCGGATGAGCAGATTGGCGTGAATATCGTCCGTCGCGCACTGGAAGAGCCGCTTCGCCAAATCGTTCAGAACGCCGGCAAGGAAGGCGCCGTCGTCGTCGAGCGCGTTCGCGCTGAGAAGAACGAAAGCTCCGGCTTTAACGCCCAGACCGAAGTTTACGAGGATCTGGTCAAGGCAGGCGTTATCGATCCGGCGAAGGTCACCCGCACGGCACTGCAGAATGCGGCATCGATCGCGGGCTTAATGCTGACCACTGAGGCAATGGTTTCGGAGATTCCCGAGGATGATAAGGGAAGCCCAGCCATGCCCGGCGGTATGGGCGGCATGAGCGGGATGGGAATGTAAGACTCCCTCTCGTTCAATAGACAGCAAGCGGCTTTGTCCACTTCAGGACAAAGCCGCTTCTTTTTTACAGCCCGTTACTTCTTCATCTACTGCCTTTTTTTTTGAATCGCGCTTCGATGACGTCGCCATTTCGCTTTCCGTGTTTTAGCGCCAACCGAGGATATGTTTCGCCTTCAGGTTCGTAATCCTGCAGGGCAAGCAGTTTCTCCACCCGCTCGATTTCCTTTTCCCTCGCTTCAATTTCCATGAACAGTCCAAACGGAAGTTCATCCACGACTACTTCGGCCTTGCCCACTTGCCACGTTGTGCGACGCTTTTCATAGACGAGCCGGGGTTCATAGCCAAGCGCCGCCAGAATTGAGGCCAGGGCTTCCGGATCAGTTACTTCGGTTTCCTCTTCCCGCTGATGCTTGATGAAGGACAGGCTGGGAACCCGTTCTTTGTAGGTAAGTGTGGCTCGATCTTTTACGCGCCGCAGCCGCAACACACATTGTTTCGAGTCCAAAATCCCACCCTGATAGAGCGTGTTCTCTTCAAACTCTTCAGGCCGTGACCTCGCCACCAGTTCATCGAGCCGGTTGATGACTGCGTCACGTTGTTTCGCGGTCAGCCGATATTTCTTTTCGATTTCGATCGACATTTTGCTCCGCCCAAATCACGAAACTGGAAGAGTTTAACTCTGCCGCAGCCAGCGCAAGACTTCGGGAATCGTAGCGCGTTTGCCATACATCAACATGCCGATACGATAAATGCGCGAAGCAAACCAAATCAGAAGCGTCACTGTGCCGAAGCCGATCGCGAGCGAAAGCGCTATTTGCCAAACGGGAGGCGTTTCCGTAACGATGCGCACCAACATCGTGATTGGCGCAAAAAACGGGACCATCGAAACCCAAAACGCGAAGGAAGAATTTGGACTGCGAATAACCGGGAAAGCGAGGTAGAAGCCAATCACCAGCAGCAGCACTACGGGCATAGCCATCTGACCACCCTCTTGAGCGGTCGTTACCATCGAACCCACAAGCGCGTAGATGGTCGAATAAATAAAGTAGCCGAGCAGAAAAAACAGAGCGAAGTACAAGGCAAAGATCGGTGGCATGTGAGGCAGCGAAAATTTCACGCCTCGAGCCGAGAGGGCCTGCGAACCATACGCGGCGAGCGCGACAAAGCTCAGACCCCATATCGTCAGTTGCGTCAGCGCAACGAATGCCACGCCAATCAGCTTGCCCATCATCAGCGGGAAGCTGCGAATCGACGAAAAGAGTATCTCCGCGATCCGCGTTTCCTTTTCCTCAATTACCGCCGCCAGAATTACCTGGCCATACAGCAAAATCGTCAGATAGATGACAAAGCCCATGCCAAAGACCAGGTAAAATCCCGCACCGGAATCCTTCTCTTCCCCGCTGTCGCTAATCCTGTTCGCGTTCAAAGTCACCGGACGGTTTACCTCGCTCACCACCTCGGGTGCGATATTCTTTTGCGCTAATCGCTCGTTGCGCACGGCCGCAGTCAGCCGGTCTGTCAGCCTGCCCCTGGTGAAAACATCCCCGGTGTTACGCCCATAAAACTCAGCCTTCCCTTCTTCCAAAATGTCGCGCGGCAGGACCACATAAACATCCAGCTGGCCATTTCGAACCCGCGAGTTTAACTCGCGTTTTACTTCGTCGAGCGATCGGCCATTGAGCGAGACGCGCTCGACTTGAAAATTGCCTTTGGCCAATTGACCGGCCGACTTCATCCGGTCCTGCTGGCTCGCGTTCACCGTTTCCACTGGCGACTTCTGTTGACCGCCGGCCTCGTCCAACGCATCGTCTTTCCGATTCAACGTTTGTTGGAATCGATCGAGCATTTTACCGCTCTCATCAATGACGGCTATTCGCGTCGGTCCGCCGGCTTCAATACCGGCGATCAACGCCGGTAAGACAGTGAATAGCGCCAGCATGAGCGGTCCCAAAACTGTGGCAACGATAAACATTTTGGAGCGCACACGCTGCACATACTCTCGCTTGATCACTGCCAGGAATTTTTTCACGCGGCAGTCCTCACCTTCTCAATGAAGATATCGTTAAGACTGGGTTCAACTAATTCAAACTTGGTGATTTGCGCGCCGGACGCGACCAGTCGCTCCAATAATTGCTGCGCATTTGCGCCCGGGGCCAGCAACGCTTCCAGTTCGTCACTGTCCCGACTGACCTTGGCGACCAGAGTGCCATCTTCCAAAACACTTTCTCCGCCCTCCATCCGCAAGGCGACGGCATTGCGGCCAAAACTGCTTTTTACTTCGCGTAAACTACCGTCCAGCACTTTCTCCGATTTGTTAATCATGCAAATGTCATCGCAAAGTTTTTCCGCGAGTTCCATTTGATGAGTCGAAAAAATAATCGTCTTGCCCTGGGCCTTCAACTCCAACACGACGTCTCGCAAAAGCTCAACATTAACTGGGTCAAACCCGGAGAACGGCTCGTCGAGGATCAGCAAATCCGGGTCGTGCATCACCGCGGCGATGAATTGAATTTTTTGCTGCATGCCCTTCGAGAGTTCTTTCGCGCGTTTGTTTTTCCATTCGCTCAGTTCGACTCTGGCCAGCCAACGATCCACCAGCTTGTCCGCCTCGGTCGCGGATACATTTTTAAGGGCGGCAAAGAACTTCAACTGATCGACAATCTTCATCTTCTTATAAAGGCCGCGTTCTTCCGGCAGGTAGCCAATCCGATCTTGCATTGCCCCATCCAGGGGCTGACCGAACAGCCGGATGGTCCCCGAATCAGGCGCCGTAATATTCGTAATCATCCGGATCGTCGTCGTCTTGCCGGCGCCGTTTGGGCCTATCAGGCCAAAGATTCGGCCCGCTTGCACGGTAAGACTTAGATTGTTGACCGCGGTAAAATCTCCGAATTGCTTGCTGATCTGGTGCACGGCGAGCGTGGGCGATTTTGTTGGCGTAGTCATAGGGTTCTGAAGAAACGTTTGATATTACGAAAGCAATCAAGCCAGGGTTTTGTACGGCGCATGATATCATTCGCCGTACTCCCTGACATTTGGTAATGTGCCAAGGCTTCCAGATCAAACTTCGCGAAGAATAATCAGTATGCAACGTCGTCTCATTCGAACGTTAGCGAGTCTTGGGGCTACCCTCTTTGTTTTTGCGTCGACCGTGCTGGCGCAACAACCCACGCCTACGCCGCCCGCTCAAGCTGATGAAGTAATCCGTGTCACCAGCGAACTCGTCCAGACCGACCTCACCGTCGTCGATAAGCAGGGATCGTTGGTGAATGGACTGAAGCGCGAGCAATTTGAACTGCGCGTGGATAAGAAGCCGCGCCCAATCCTCTTCTTCGAACAAGTCAAAGCGGGTAGCGCAACCGAGGAGGCACAACTTGCCGCCGCTCGCGGCGTTTCCGCTGTGACGAAAACTCCTGCAGCTGCGCCTGATCGGGGCCGGACGGTCTTCTTCTATTTTGACGACTTCCATCTGGGAACGGGAAGCATGGACCAGGGCCGGAAGATGGTGGCCCGCTTCATCGAACGCGAGATGGGGCAAAACGATGAGATAGCGATAGGATCCGCTACTGGGCAAGTGGGTTTTCTGCAACAACTGACTGACAACAAGGCCGTGCTCCGGCTCGCTTTGCAACGACTCCGCGCCCGTCCTTTTACGGTCAGCGACGGACAACGACCGCCGATGACTGAGCACCAGGCGCTGCTGATTGAGAATAACGACCCAGGTGTACTTGGTTTTTTCGTAGAACAACTGCTGAAAGAAATGCCGGGCGTCACCAATCCGGAGGAATGGGTCAAAGGCCGGGCCCGGCAAATACTGGAACAAGCAAATTACGCCACCAGCAACACGCTGACGACGCTGGATTCTTTGCTTGGCGCCCTGAAAAACGTTCCGGGCCGCAAATTGCTGTTTTTCATCTCAGATGGATTTTCTTTGGACACGCGGCGTAGTGGCTACCTCAAGCTCAGGCTCCTGACAGCACAAGCCGCAAAGTCCGGCGTCGTCATTTATTCCATCGATGCGCGCGGTCTGATTGCGAGCCTGTCCGACGCCAGCACGCCGCTCGCCGCGGATCCTACCGGCCGTCTCGCTAAAGCGGAGATGGGCGCAATTTCAGAATCACAAGACGCGTTGAATGCGATTGCGCGCGACACAGGCGGCAGAGCCTTTTTCAATAATAATGATCTTTCAATCGGCGTCACTAAGGCGATTAAGGAAACGTCGAACTACTACTTGATCGCATGGCATCCGGAAACGGAAGATCAGAGAAGCGGAAAGTTCAATCGGATTGAAATAACGGTTATTGGCCGGCCGGATTTGGTTGTGCGGTTACGAAAGACATTTACGGACAAAGAGCTGTCGGCCGCAGCGGCGAAAAACCCGCCTAAGGATCGAACTCCAGCAGGGCCCAAGCAAACTGAGAACAACCTGCGAGCCGCGATCAAATCAGCTTACCCGCCCCAGGCCATCGCGACGTCACTGAACCTGGGCTTCCTTGATTCACCCGAAACAGGGCCGAGCCTGGCAGTCACCATGCAGGTGACGCTGGATCCGGAGAGTTTCGCTCCAGCGGAAAAAGAGCCGGTGGCGCATGTTGACCTCGGCGGGGTTGTTTATGACACGAGCGGAAAAGTGGCTGGGAGTTTTCAAACACAGATGACCGTCAGGGGGGCCAGTCAGGAGCAGAACAGCTCACTTCCCGATAACGCTTCCTACAATCATTTATTTCGCCTGAAGCCAGGCCTCTATCAAGTGCGTGTCGCGGCGCGTGACGTGAAGGATGGCAGGCTAGGCAGTGCTCGACAATGGATTGAAATACCCGATCTGAGTTCCCGAAAACTGGCGTTGAGCAGTTTGATTCTTGCCAAACGCAGCGGTCAGCCAACCGCACTGGTTAAGCAGGGCAGCGGCATTGTGCCTGCCGACCTCAGCATCGATCATCAGTTTGAGCGGACTACAAACTTGCGCTTCGTCACCTTCGTCTACAACGCGGCCGTTGGCCCGAATGCCGGTAATGGACGCGCTGATGGGCACGCCGGATCGGGAAACCCGCAAACGCAACCCGATGTAGCAATACAGGTCCAGGTCCTGCGCGACAAACAACCGGTCATAACAAGTCCACTGCGACGGATTGAGATTCATTCAGAGACTGACCTTGCACGCGTTCCCTATGCGGCCGAGTTGCCGCTGGCTGATCTGCCACCGGGCCGGTATTTATTGCAAGTGACTGTAATCGACCGGATTGCCAGGACCAGCGCGACCAACGATACGAGCTTTATCATCAATTGAATCGCTGAGCGAAGAGCGCGCGGCATCGAAGCGGCATCAGCATCAGCTAATCACGTACGCGTGGCAGTCTGCGCGCGTTCACCTGAACAAGACGCAACCCATCAAGAGAGGACTCCCTAATGAAACGACGCGATTTCATGATTGCAGGTGCGGCCGCGGGCGCGGCAATGCATAGCGCAAAGACTTTGGCCGGCGCTCATCCCATTTTCATGGTGCCAGCCAGCGTGAAGCCGGTGGTTATCTCGTCCGCCAATGGTAACCGTTTCAAAAACAAAGGTCCGGTTACATGCGTGGAGAAGGCGTTCAAGATAATGACCAGCGGCGCAGACGTGCTGGACGCTCTGATTGCTGGAGTGAATATCGTTGAGCTCGATCCTCTCGACGACAGCGTCGGTTACGGCGGATTGCCAAACGCCGAGGGAGTGGTGCAATTGGACTCGTCCTGCATGCACGGTCCGAAGAAGCGCGCCGGGGCGGTCGGAGCTCTTGAGGGAGTTCGCACACCTTCTCTGGTGGCGCAGGCGGTGATGGAAAATACGGACCATCACCTACTGGTGGGCAAAGGCGCGCAGGCCTTCGCCCGCAACATGGGCTTCACAATTGAGGACGACCTGAATACGGAGCACTCGCGCGCGCTATGGCTGGAGTGGAAGCGACGGATCGATCCTTCACATTACCTTGATCCCAAAACTCGCGCGGAGGCCGGCCGTCGCGCGACGCAGGAAATGCTGGCCGCAGGACTGCTGCGCTCCGAACATCTCTACGGCACGATCAATTGTGACGGCATCAACAGCAAGGGCGAGATTTGCGGTGTCACGACAACGAGCGGACTTTCGTGGAAGATCCCTGGCCGGTTGGGCGATTCTCCGATTCTGGGTGCGGGCCTGTATGTCGATGGCGCTGTTGGCGCTGCCGGATCAACTGGTCGCGGCGAAGCCAACCTGTTCAACCTCTGTTCGTTTTTGATTATTGAGGAGATGCGACGAGGCGCTCATCCAAAGGACGCCGGCATGGAAGCGCTGAAGCGAATCAAAGCGAGCACGATCGAGAAACGCTTGCTGAACTCGCAGGGGAATCCAAACTTTGGCGTCAACTTCTACATCCTCAATGCCAAAGGTGAATACGCCGGAGTCACGATGTTCCAGGGCTCGAACGCAAAATATGCCGCTTGCACCGACAAGGGTCCGGAGACGTTGGCGTGCGACGGGTTGTTACCTGGAAAGCCGACAGATTGATTACGGGGTCTCTACCCGGTAATTAGTTGAAGAAGGTGGATACGAGGAATAGGAGGGCATTTCGATGTCGAGGGGCGGGTGATCTTTCGTCGCATTCCTACCGTTGAGGTCCCCTCCGCGAATGACCCCTGTTTGATCCAGGTAGAACGATCGGCGGCCGCTCCACGGATACTCGATAGGAGTGATCACTGCCTCAAAGCCAGGCGGCATTTCACGGCCGTTATCAATTAATTCAATTTTGTACTTGTAGCCGGAACGCTGTCCCTTCGCTAGTTCCGCATTAATCAGTTGTGAGCTACCAAGTTGATCCATATCGGCAAACGTTCCATGAAGACTTTGGTAGGTCGCTTCGGCACTGGAGATTGTTCTGATTGAGCGGATAGCGACGCCCTCGTTTGCTGCTCTGCGGGCTGCCAGCAGATTTGGAATCGCAATTGCGGCAATGATGCCAATCGGCACCACCATGACGAGCGCCAGAATGTTCGTAACCAGGCCGGCGGTTGCCAGAGGCTTGCCACCATATTCGGAGGGCATGCGGTCTGCTCGTCTAGTGGCGACGATAGCCATGATGATGCCGATTACCGCGCCCACTCCGAAAAGACCAAAGGTAAAGAAGCCTAAGCATCCGATCACGAGTGACCAGATGGCCAGTCCCTTCTTCACGTCCACCGGGTATTGATAGGGCGAAACGTAGCTGTTGTAGGGTTGCGGGGCTTGATAGGTGGGATCGGCGGACTCAGCCATGAGGGCGCCGCATTTCTTGCAGTACTCAGCGTCCAACCAGCCGACAAAACCACATTTGGAACATTTTGCGCTGTTCATAATCAGACTCCTTTTGGGCGAAACGGTTTGAGCTAGCGGTATTCGCTGATCAGAAAAAAGAGGTAGGAGGTTTCAGTGGCCTTCCGGGAAACACAGGCTCACTTGAGATATTGGGTTGGGGTCCGTTGTTTGGTCACAACCGACGCTGGGTATGATACGGGGCGAGACATCGGGCGGTCAACGATATTTTTAGCAGCGCTAAATCACCGAAACCTCAATGATAAGGGTTTTAGAGATACGACAACCACCAATCGCGCCGCCTCGCCTTAACTCCAGCAAACCACTTGCACAGCGGATAGAGGATTAGCACGCCGGCAATCCAGCACGCATAGACCACGAGCAGGTTGAAGCCCATCCCCGGCGGCGGCGGCGGGTCGATTGGGAACTGCTTGCCAAACATCCAGCCAACTGGCCTGCCGGCCATGGCGTGGACCGCGACGGAGATGAAGTGCGCGACCGGCCATTGCAACAGATAAAAAAACAGCGGCACGCGACCAAATGTTACGAAGAAGTTTCTCACCTTCCCGGCTGAATGCGCCGGCGATTCCTGCGACTTCTCAAACAATGCCAACGCCAACAACGCTGGTCCGAGGGTCATTAACAAATAGAGAAGGGACGGCGGATACTTCGTCGTATTTAGAAATGAAAGAATAGTGAATGCGGTCGAACCCTGTCGTGACCAGTGCGACGGATCGCCGTACATATTAATGCCGCGAAGAACGACGAACAATACGGTCGCCACGCTGCCAAGCACAATCAGGAAACGTCGGCGGCGCTGCGGCTGCCACAGGTAGATAGCGCCAAAGCAAAAACCAGCTGCCATAACGCCGACCCAGGGAATGAGTGGATAGATAACGGCCACAACCGGACTGGGCCAACCAAAAATCGGAAAAGCTTCAAAAGGCTGGTGCAGGATGAACCAAAGTTTCGCCGCAACAGTAGGAACGGGACTTTCTGGTCCACGCCAGCTGCCCGCCGCATGAAAGCGGTCAAACCAGTTGTGCGCGCAGATCATGACGACGCCGAACGCTCCGACGAGCCATTTGGGAAAGTGGATCAGCAGAGCCAACACGATCATTGAAACTCCGATCGCCCATATCACCTGCATGGCTCCCAGAAATACGTACTTCAGGTTGAAGGTAGCGGAAATCCGAATTACGGTGAACTCGAGCAGAATCAGCCAAAGGCCGCGCTTAATTAAGAACCTCGTCAAGTCCCTTTTGGATTTGCCACGCGCCGCTTGCAGATAAATGCCGGTGCCGGCGAGGAAAACAAACACAGGCGCACAGAAATGGGTGATCCAACGAGTCAGAAACAACTTAACACTGGTGTGCCCGAGGTCGGTGGGATCGAAGCCTTGTAAGACATAGCGGTGCACAAAGTCCCGGGTATGGTCGAGCATCATCACAACCATGACCACGCCGCGCAGCATATCTATGGAGTCGATTCGCCGCCGGGCCGGTGTTTTAGGCCCGGTGTATGGCGCGGCGGCGACGTTCGCCGCAGCTCGTTCATTGGAGAGATTGTTCTCCTGGCTTGCGCCGTTGGGGGAAGTCATAGGGGGTTTCTATCTTTGATTCTGAAAAGCGAGCTGGCTCAGAAAACGGCCGCATGATAGCGGAATCCAGCTCTTGCGACCACATTGTCGCGGCGACTTGCCGGGAACGGCGGTGGCCGCATGATATACTCCGCCCGTCTCCCGCTGATTCACCTGCGAGGTTTACCATCCATGTCACGTCCTGCTTCGCGCTCGCTGCGCATTGTATTTGTCGCGCTGGCTTCTCTAACCGTGTTCATTTCCGCCGGCGCTCAACAGCCCCGGAGCGATGACGATGAAGTGGTCAGAATCAGCACGGAGCTGGTACAAACCGGTGTGCTGGTACTTGATAAGCAAGGTCGTTTCGTGGATGGACTGAAGCAGGAACAATTCCAGGTACGCATCGATGGCAAGCCGGTTACGCTTTCATTCTTTGAGCGCGTTACTGCCGGCACCTCAGCGGAGGAAAGATTGGAAGCCGTTGCAGCGCGCGGTGCCGTCGCGAGTTCAACCGCCGGGACCTATCGCGGCCGCACAATTATCTTCTTCATTGACGATCTGCACCTTAGCGCCGAGAGCGTTATTAAAACGCGCAAGGCTATTCTTGACTTCATCGATAACCAGATGGGCCCCGATGATCAGGTTGCTATCGCTTCACCCAGCGGCCAGATCGGGTTTCTGCAACGCTTCACGGATTTGAAACCCGTGGCGCGGGCTGCCGTCGCGCGTTTGAATCACAAACCCTACACGGTCCGTGATTCTGAAATCGTTCCCATGACGGAATACACCGCGCTGAGAATCGATGCGGGAGACAAAGACGCCAGCGATCACTACGTTACTGAACTTCTAAAGGAAACCAACTACCGCGGCGGCAGCACGACTGGCGGCAAACCGCAGAGTCCGTACGGGGGCAGAACGGCTTCGGGCGAGTCGGGCGGCATGACGCGAGATGCGGCCGAACGCGTGGTCAAAGAGCGCGCCCAGGTCCTGCTTAAACAATCCGCCGCCATTACCGTTAACACACTCTCCACGCTGGAGAGTCTCATGCGATCGTCGAGTCAGATGGCCGGCCGCAAGTTAGTCTTCTTCATTTCCGACGGCTTCTACATGAACGATCGGAGCACGGCGTTTGGCGACAAGTTAAAGCAAATCACGGACGCAGCAATTCGTTCTGGCGTTGTCATTTACACGATGGATGCGCGGGGCCTGGTTGGAATGACTGACGCGGGCAGTAACCGGAACGACCCTAACGGCCGCCTGGCGCGTTCAAATGTAGGAGACCTTTCAGCCTCTCAGGATCCGTTAACCGCCCTGGCGGACGACACCGGCGGACGAGCGCTATTGAACTCTGGCCGGCTGGGCGACGCGGTATCGAACGCGCTGAACGAAACCTCAAACTATTATCTGGTCGCCTGGCGCCCACCGTTGGACGAACAAAAGGGCGGTAACTTCAAACGCATCGAAGTATCTATAGCTGATCGCCCTGATCTGAGCGTAAAACTGCCGCGCGGTTTCATGCTCGAGTCAAAGAGCAGTGCGAAAGCCGCTGAGGTTAAAGCGCCCGCCCCTGTCGTTGCTTCCCCGAAGACCCCGGAACAATCGCTGATAGCCGCGCTCGGTGCGCCTTCGGCCAGAAAGGGTCTGCCGACGCAACTCTCCGTCAGCTTCGTGGATGTACCGAACAGTGGACCGGTGCTGACTGCCGCGACGCAAATGGCGACTGACGTCATGGGTTATGGCGCCGATGGCAAGCAGGCGGCGGCGATTGATCTGGCTGGCGTAGTGCTGAACGATCAAGGCAAACAGGTTGGCGGTTTCAAGACCCGTGTGAACGTAAGTCCTTCCTCTGCCACGGCGATTCAAAACCCGGGTGTCATCTACAGTTACAAACTGCCGATGAAGCCCGGCATCTATCAGGTCCGTGTCGCGACGCGTGATGACAAGTCGGGCAAGGTCGGTAGTGCGGCCCAGTGGATTGAAGTTCCTGACCTCACCGGGAAACGGCTGACGCTCAGCAGCTTGTTGGTCGGCGGCCAATTTATTGGTCAGAAACAGGCATCCGGTGGCGGCGAAGTGCAGTTCAGTGTGGACCGTCGCTTTGCACACGGCGCGCATCTCAACTTCCTGACGTTCATTTACAACGCGGCCAGGGATGGGAGCGGCGCGCCCGATCTTGAGTCCCAGATCCAGATTCTGCGGAATGGTCAGACGATCGTCAGCAGTCCAAAGCGGAAAGTCCAGACTGACGCAACTACCGATTTGGCCCGCATTGTGTATGGCGCGGACGTTGCCCTGCAGACGTTGGCGCCCGGTCGATACTTGCTGCAGGTGACCATCTCTGATCGCCTGGCGAACGCGAGCGCCTCACAGCAGATAACTTTTCAAATTGAGTAGGTTGGAAAGAAAAGCAAAGCTCCATCATGCGATTATCAGACCTCCCATTAGCTCGCCTGGGATTCATCTTCTTTTGCTTTGTGCCTGGCTTCACACCGCACGCGCATGCACAAGACCAAAGTAACGATCAGACGGACGTCATTCGCGTAAAAACGGAATTGGTCCAAACCGGTGTGATGGTATTCGACAAGCAGGGAAAATTTGTCGACGGCCTGAAACCGGAGCAGTTCGAGCTTCGCGTTGATGGCAAGCCCGTCCCATTTTCCTTCTTTGATCGCGTGACGGCCTGGACCGATCGCGAAGAGCGCCAACTAGCGGCGGCGACCGCGCCGGGAACCGCGAAGCCCCCTGCCGCTGCCGCCGAACTATCCAGCCGTGGGCGAACCATAATCTTTTACATCGATGACCTGCACCTCTCGCTTGATGGGATTAGCCGCACACGAGAGACCGTAAACCATTTTATCGATCATGAGATGTCGCCCCTCGATCAGGTCGCGTTTGCGTCGGCCAGTGGGCAGATCGGTTTTCTGCAACAGCTTACCGATAACAAGGCCGTGCTGCGCGCCGCACTCGCGCGCCTCAAATTTGTTCCTTACGTGGTGCGTGACAACGATACGCCCCCGATGACGGAAATCATCGCCCTCCGAATTCTCAACGGCGATCTGGACACGATGACTTATTACGCCGACGAATTGTTACGGCGTAGTTATCGGCCGGCGAAGGGCCTCAACCGCGAGGCGATCTACCAGACCATAAAAAATCGCGCCAACCAGATTCTGATGGGCTTGGAAAACGTGACTTCAAACTCGCTCGACTCCCTGAAGAATCTGATGGATATCACCGGGCGCATTCCGGGCCGCAAAGTGATCTTCTTCATTTCCGAGGGCTTCTACCTCGACACTAAGAACAGTGTCGGCCCGGCCAATGATCGTTTGCGGCACGTGATCGACGCAGCCACGCGGACGGGCTCCGTTATCTACACCATCGATGCGCGCGGTTTATTTGCGCCGATTCACGACGCCGCCGGCAGCCGCCCGTTTGATCCGACCGGGCGGTTGGATCGCGCCAGCATCGGAGAAGGGACTCTTTCGCAGGACGGCTTGAACGCACTTGCTGGAGACACTGGCGGGCGCTTTTTGAAAAACCAAAATTACTTCGATCGTTGGGTCGACCGTATGCTCGACGAGACTTCTAACTACTACCTGCTCGCCTGGAAGCCGGCTGTTGAGGAGCACAAGAGCGCCGACTTCAAACGTATCGAGGTTAACGTCATTGGCCGCCCTGACCTGACTGTGCGTTTGCCGCGCGGCTTCATTTCGAACGAAACAAAGGCCGGCGCCAGAGCCGTCGAGGTCAAAGCCACCGTTCCCGACACGGCCATTCCGGCGAGCGCAGCGGCAAAGGGACCAGACGCGGCGCTAATCGCAGCCTTAGGCGCTCCTACCGCTCGACGCGGTTTACCCACGCAAATCTCCATCAGTTTCCTTGACGTGCCGAACACCGGCCCGGTCTTAACCATTGCGACGCAAATGGCGACTGGGGGGCTGGGCTATGGCAGCGGTCATCAGGCCGCGGCCGTTGACCTGGCAGCGGTCGTCTTCAACGAGTTCGGCAAGCAGGCGACCGGTTTCAAAACTCGGGTGACCGTTAGCCCTCCCGCTTCATCCGATGGCTCGCAAAACAACGTCATCTACACGCACAAGTTGCCGCTGAAACCAGGCCTCTATCAGGTCCGGGTGGCGAGTCGCGATGCCGAAACTGGAAACGTCGGTAGCGCCGCGCAATGGATCGAGATTCCGGATCTCGCTGCAAAGAAGTTAACGCTCAGTAGCCTGATGGTAGGTGGTCAATTTATCGGCGCCAACGAAAGGCAAAACAGCGGCTCCGAGCAGGTGCAATTCAGCGTCGATCGCCGTTTTCGTCGTTCTTCGCACCTTAACTTTCTCACGATCATCTACAACAGCGTTGCGGGTGGAAGTGGCACGCCCGACCTCGATGCGCAGATAGAAATCTCTCGCAATGGCAAACCCGTTATTGCCAGCCCGGTGCGCAAAGTGGCCACGGATACAACCACGGATCTTGCTCGGATAGTCTACGGCGCCGACCTTCCGCTGCAGAGCTTACCGCCCGGGCGCTACCTGCTTCAGGTAACGATTAATGACCGCATTGCGCGAACCAGCGCGGCGCAACAGGTTTTGTTCGAGATTGAGTAAGACTCAGTCGAGAGATTTTCCTGAGGTAGCGCAGAATCGGAGCCGCTTGAGGTAGCACGCGGTTCTAAAAGCCGCTGTCAGCGTCCGCTCGCTACCGCCGCGCTCTGTATTCGATTGCAGGTAGAGCTAGAGTTTAATCTGGCGAGCATAAACCACTTCCGGGAACGCGCGTAACTCCTCCAATGTTTCGTCCTGCAACGGCACATCAATCTCCACTACTGCCATCGCTTCCCCGCCTCGCTCTCGGCGTCCCAGATGAAAGCGGCTGATGTTAACTCCGCGCTCGCCCAGGATCGTTCCGACTCGGCCGATGACGCCCGGAACGTCCCGATTGCGCATCACGATCATATGGCCGTGCGGCAGCGCCTCAATATGAAAACTGTCAATCTCGGTGATGCGGCCTTCCCGTGTTTTGTCGCCGTAGCCAAAGATTGTGCCGGCGACGATTTGCTCGCCGCTGTTGGTAACCACGCGGGTTCCGATCGCCGGCGCGGTTTCGGCGCCCGCGCGCACATAAGAGGTAGTAACGGTGATCCCGCGCTCTTCAGCGATGACAAAACCATTAACGATGTTGACGCGCGCGCTGATGTCACGCAGTAAGCCCGCCAGAAAAGATCGCGTCACCGGATTGGCATCGAATTCCACCAGCTCTCCGGCGTAAGCCAGGCGCACTTCGCGCACCGGCTCGTCAACCAATTGGGCCTGAAATCGTCCGAGACTTTCCGCCAAAGCGATGTAAGGTTGCAGTGCCGCCAATTCCTTCGTGCCAATCGCCGGAACATTGACAGCGCCGCGCAATCCCCCGGTTAACAAATAATCACGCATCTGTTCCGCGACCGTGAAGGCGACGCCTTCCTGCGCTTCAGCCGTTGACGCGCCGAGATGTGGCGTGGCGATGACTTCGTCCAATTGCAGCAACGGATTGTCAGCGGCCGGCGGCTCGCTGGTGAACACATCGAGCGCCGCACCGGCGACGACTCCTGATTTAATTGCTTCGTACAACGCCGACTCATCGACCAGGTCGCCGCGCGCGCAGTTAATAATCCGCACTCCCTTTTTCATCAGGGAAAAAGCCTTCCGGCTGATGATTCCCCGCGTCTCTGCAGTCGATGGCGTATGGACCGTCAGAAAATCCGCTCGCGCAAAAACATCATCAAGTGGCGCCAGCTCGATTTCCAGATCGCGTGCCTGCTCCGGCGCCACAAAGGGATCGAACGCAATGATGTTCATGCCAAAGGCGCGCGCCCGGCTGGCCACCACCCGGCCGATTCGGCCCAGGCCAACTATGCCGAGGGTTTTGCCCTGCAGCTCAACGCCAATGAATCGTTTCCGGTCCCATTTGCCTGATTTCAGGCTGGCATTCGCCTGTGGGACGCGTCGCGCCAGCGCAATCAAGAGGGCGAGGGTATGCTCGGCGGTGGTGATTGTGTTTCCGTCGGGGGCGTTCATAACAACGATGCCGCGGGCCGTGGCCGCTGCCACATCGATGTTATCGACGCCGACTCCGGCTCGGCCGACCACGCGCAACCTGGTCGCGTGGTCCATCAACGCCGGGGTGACCTTGGTTTCGCTACGGACAACCAGTCCCGCGCATCCGGCTAGCGCCGCGCCAAGTTCAGCTGGACTAAGCCCAGTGCGTTTCTCGACGTCAAACCCCGCGTCTCGCAAGGGCTGCAGTCCGCTATCGCTAACTTCGTCGGCAACGAAAATCTTAGTTTGAGTATTAGGAATCGTGGGCATTGATTGGTTAGACAGGCAAAATCCCTTCTGCAAAAAGCTGTAATGGTAACAGCCCGCCGAATCGGCGTCGAGTTGGAAGCCCACAAACCCTGAATCTTTTTTAAGATTGATGATGCGCTCTGATAAAAATCGAGCTAAGCTGGCACGCCAAACCCCAAAGTCTGAGGAGAGCTCATGGAGATTTTCGTCTATCGCGAGGGATTAGAAAGAGTCCAGGAGGGATTCACAGCCGATCAGCTTCCAGCTTTACTCAAGGAAGAGAAGAGCGTGATCTGGGTGGATATGGAAGCGCCGACCGAGGCCGATGACGAAGTGCTTAGCAACATTTTTCATTTTCATCCGCTGGTGATCGAAGACTGCCGCGAGAACCGTTCGCATCCCAAGGTCGAACAATATCCGGATTACATTTATTTCATCGTTCACGGCGTGCGCGCGGACACTGGACCGGACCGTTTCTTCACCATCGAACTGGATGGCTTCATCGGCAAGAACTACGTCATCACTTACCATCACGACATGTTTCGCAGCATCAACAACGTGAAGCAACTCGTGCGGACTACGCCCACTGCTTGTCAACGCGGGCCGACGTTTCTTATGTACCATGTGCTGGACCAGGTGGTGGATTATTACTCGCCAGTGCTGGACGAATTCGACGAGCGGATTGATATTCTCGAAGACGACATCTTCACCCTGAAGCAACCCAACAACCGGATCCTGGAAGAAGTGATGGACATGAAACGCAGCGTGTTGCGGCTGCGCCGAATCTCCTCAAAGCAGATGGAGGTTTTGTACCGGATGAGCCGGGGCGAGTTTCCTTTAGTCGATCAATCGATGCTGCCGTTTTATCGTGATATTTATGACCATCTCGTGCGGGTGACAGACCTGGCGGAGAGTTATCGCGACCTGATCAGCGGCGCGCTGGAAGCGTACCTTTCGGTGGTATCGAACCGGCTGAATGAAATTATGAAAGTGTTGACGATTTTTTCCGCCATTATGCTTCCGCTGACGTTCATCGCCGGTGTTTACGGCATGAACTTTGAAAACATGCCCGAACTGCAAACGCGTAATGGCTACTACGTCGTTTGGATAGTCATGATTGTGGTGGCGTCGTTGATGCTGGGTTTCTTCTGGAAACGCGGCTGGATTGGCGCGAGCGACAAGAAAACCAGCGAGCGGAGGCGACGTTAAGTAGTACAGAGACTTCAGTCGGTGATGGTAGACGCGGCTCACATCGGACCGGCATCGTCAACGTGTTCACGGTTACCATCGGCGGTCCCATCGGGTGAAGGGATCTCAGATCCCTGCGATTCTTCAGTTGAATGTGAATCGGCAACCTCCTGACCCTGTTCCAGGTCACTAAGCGTTTCACTGCTGGTAGCCTCCGCCTCGCGGTCGTTGCCCTTCAGATCATTACCTTTTGATTCCGTCATCGCTTCCCCTTAGCTGACTTCCAAATCATGTCTTCGACTGAGCGCTGAATCGTAACATTCCGTCGGATATGCGTCGAGGCTCACCTTCATCAGCGCTACCGCATACTCAAAGAATCGGAAAAACATTCTAATTGCGAGCCGACCCTCCCTGTGCTAGGGTCTTAAGCGGCTCGTGCCTGCCTCTCTTACAAGCCTCCTTGAACCTTCCTCAAGTCACACTCCGTAATTTCTGAGGCGTTAATAACATGAACAATTCAACGAAGTGTCACAAATGCGGACTGGTAAACCCCGCCGGCGATCTGGCCTGCCGTAGATGTAGCGGCGTCCTCGGGCTAGCTATCCGCGAGTCCTTGACCGCACAAAAAACCAAGTCGCCCAAATATCTGGTGTTCCTGCCGTTTCTGCTTTGCGCGCTTGTCTTCGGAATCTGGTTTGGCAAGATACGAAAGAGCGCCACTGAGTCAATAAACATGGATAAGGACGAGTGGCATGAGCTCACGATGGATCCGAAAGTGGGGCCAAGAGACGCGGTGCCGGTAGCCACGCCTTATGTCTTCGGTAAGAATCCGAAGGAGAAGGCCCTGATCGAGCAAATGAACAAGGACATGGAGGCTTATAGGAACATGAAGAAAAATCCCGTGCCGGTTCGGGTAAAGTCACTTCAGGAAATGATGAACGAGCCTCAGCGCTAGCCCTCGCACCCTTCCCGCAAAACAAATTCGCCCTCCCACTCCCGCCTTAAATCAAATAACTGATTGTGACGACGACGGTCACGGCCACGGCAGCATACGCTCCGGCCACAATATCGTCGGCCATGATTCCCAGTCCTGATTTGAGCGATTCCAGACGGCGCGCAGGATAAGGCTTCACGATATCGAACAGGCGGAACAGCACGAAAGCCAGCGCGATCGTCCACCAGGTGCTGAATCCCAGCGGCACTGCCACCAGCGCCAGCATTTGACCTGCAACTTCATCAATGACGACCTTCCCCGGATCTTTTTTCCCCACTAATTTCTCGGTCCGCGTGCCGGCCCAAATGCCCACCAGCGCGATGCAAACGATTGCGATCAGTTCAAGTGCAACCATCGAGTAGCCAAGCCGGGTCAAATCAAGCGTTGCGTTCTGTCCCGTAGGCCACAGCCAGGTCAGGAACAAGGCGCGCAAAAGCAGGTACACGCCGACTCCGACTAATGATCCGAATGTACCGGGAGCAACCGGCAAATAGCCGACGCCACAGGTCGCAATCACCAGCGCAAGATAATCAGAGGCACTGCGTGGCGAGCGCGCGTCTGCGCGGACCGCGGCGGCGGTCGCCGTTGCATTTAGCTCGTCGCTGGATTCCTTAGTCTTCATTTTGTGTTCATCACACTAGAGTCTGCGCATTAGTATACTTGACATCAGTTTGTCTTCTGCCGCTGCACCTCATCGCGCAGTCTCTGCACCAAAGCAGGCTCGGCCGTGGTCATCAGATTTCGCTGTTCCTTTGGATCGCTTTTCAGTTCATACAGCTCTTCGGTATCGCCTGACGTGCAATGCGAATACTTGTAGATCGCCGCATCGGTACGATAAACCACTGCATAGCACGGCCTTCTCAAGGAGGTTTGATGAAGAGTAATTGACTTAATCTCAGGATTGAGAAGCGATTTACCTTCCCAGCATTCCGGTATCCGCAAACCTAAACGGTCCACGATGGTGGGAGCGACATCGACTTGCGTGGCGAACTTCAGATTCGCGTACTGCGTCGCCGAATCGTCGTAGATGAGCAGCGGAATGCGAATGAATTCCTGATGAAGAGAACGTGCGTGACCAAATTCGGCGTTGCCACGATCGCCGAGCGCTTCACCATGGTCGGAGAGAATCACAACTAAGCTATTCTGCAAATAACCCTTCTGCTCCAACGTTGAGAAAACTTCCTTTATGGTTGCGTCGGCCTGCGTCACACCGTTGTCGTAGTTATTCCGGACCGCCGTCCCATCGTATTCGCCGCGCAGCAGTGACCGCCAATCATTCTTCACCGTCGCAGGCTGATAGATGCGGTACTTGTCTTCTTTGATTCCAATCAGGTGAACCGACATCAGATGAATGTAAAAGAACGCCGGCGCAGAATCGTGGCTGGGAACTTTTTCCAATCCCTCAAAGATCAACCGGTCGTCCGCTTTTTTGAATCGGGTCGAGTTCAATCCGTCAAAATAGAGATCCATCTCGTGACCGTACGCCTCTTTCAAGCCAAGCCAATCATGATCTCCGGAAAGGATGAAGTAGGTTTTGTACCCCTGGTCGTGCAGCAGGTCGTAAAGCTTAAAGTCCTCCGCAACCTGATGGCGCAGAGTCTTAGAGAAGAGCGTGCTCAAAACGCCACAATTCGTTTCGGCGCACGTTGAGGTCGCGAATTCCACTTTGCGCAAGCGGCCGGCAGCCAGCAAGCCAGCCAGAAATGGCGTAGTCGGTCGATCGTATCCGTAGACCTGAGTGTGATCGGGCCGCAGCGAATCAACGATGATCACGATCACGTTCTTCTTTTCGAAGTTCTGCGCCGCCGCAGCGTAACGCGCCCGGGCCTCCGGCTCTTCGGATTTCAATCGTTTGATTGTCACAACGTAGGCACTGTCATGAGTGTCAGTGGACCCGCGCGGCACGCTGAGAAGCGGATCGCTGCTCAACATATCGCTGAAAGCAACGCGTTGCGCCAATACATAAACGTAAGCGGCAAACGTCAGCAACAATAGTGCGATTGCGATGATGGATTTCGTAGCGCGCCGGCGAGTAGCAAACAAACTACCCGGCTGGAGAGGCAACAGCAGTTTTTCCAATCCCCCGCTGATGGCCGTTGCCAGGGCGAAGTAAACTCCAGCAATCGCAACTACGACCGAGCCAAGTCCGACCCAAACCCAATTTGATAAGGAAAGAATATCTCCGCCCGACCACCAATCGACCAGGAACAGCCGCAGCAGTTTGTAATTGGCGTTAAAGCCCATCCAAAGGTTAGTGGGAAAGTCCGTCACATACAGCAGCGTGATGGCAATGGAGACGCAGGCGGGAATCACCACCAGCAAATATCTACGAAAGCGCCAGGCGCGAATCGAACGGTTATAAAGAAGAAAGCCCGGCGTCACCAGGCCGATCGTCAATAACCCGGTAACGAGTGACAGGTGGATAGGGACAAGCCAATTGCTTATGCGAAAAGCGTGGCAGAAGTAAGTGATGTAGATGAGGCTGACGAGTGCCTGCCCCAGAATTACGATCGCCAGGCCGTTGATCGCGCCAGTGCGCTGCCTGGTGGAGATCAAGGGGCGGTGTCGAGCCGAGAAGGTTGACGTGGGGTCAGCTTCCATTGGCAGCGTTGGGTTCAGTGCTCGATGATTCTAGCAATCAGATCATGTTCATGGGCCGCGGTGATCTCGGCCAAAACGAGAGCGCCGGGGACTGGAACAAAGTCTTCCGGAACGTCGTTGATTAGCACGCAGCCATCGATGTCCGGCGCCTGCGTTTCCAGGCGGCCTTGCCAAAGCAAATCAGTTTCGTTCGATTCACCCTCAAACATCACGCGAACCTGCGTGCCAATTTTTGCCTTGTTGCGCCGGCGCGAGATGCGACTCTGCTCCTTCATCAAGAGCGCGCGACGCTGCTTAGCAATCTTTGGATCGACTTTGTCTGGAAGGTCGAAAGCCGGCGTTCCTTCTTCGTCCGAGTAAGTGAAAACACCGACGCGATCGAACTCGACGTTCTTAATAAACGTCAACAACTCCTGAAAGTCGTCCTCAGTCTCGCCCGGGAAACCGGTGATAAAGGTTGTCCGCACGGCAATTCCCGGAACGCGACTGCGCACGCGCTGGATCAGCCGTTCCAGACTCGCTCGGTTACCGCCGCGTTTCATTAGTTTCAAAACGTTCTGCGACGCATGTTGCAAAGGCATGTCCAGGTACTTAACTGCCTTTGGCTCTTCGGCCAGCACATCCAGGAACGCATCGCTGATGTGGGTGGGATACGTATACATTACTCGCACCCACTCGATTCCTTCAGTGTGGGAAAGCTCGCGCAAAAGGTGGGCGAGCGCGTCCTGTTTGTCGAGGTCCTCGCCATAGCGCGAAGAATCCTGGGCCACAAGGATCAGTTCCTTTACCCCTTCTTCCGCCAGTTGTTGCGCCTCAGCCACGATAGAGCCGAAGCGGCGACTGCGAAAATGGCCGCGCATCTGGGGGATGAAACAAAACGCGCACGGCCGGTCACAGCCTTCGGCGATCTTAATGAATGCGTAATGCGATGGCGTGGCCAGCACACGCGGCGTCGATTCGTCGTAAAGATAGGTGGCGCTTTGATGGCCCAGCGGCAGGACCGGCAACGTCCGAGTATTGGTACCTGGATCACAAACCGACAGGATGTCGTTGATCTGGCTGGTGCCAATGAAAGCATCAACTTCCGGCATCGACGCTTTGAGTTCATCCCGGTACCGCTCAACCAGACAACCGGCTACTATCAAACGTTGGGCCTTGCCGCCGGATTTTATTCGGCCAGCTTCAAGAATTGCGTCGATCGATTCCTGCTTGGCCGCATCGATAAAACCGCAGGTGTTAACCACAAGCATGTCAGCGTCTTCCGCTTCGCTCGTGATTTGATAACCGTTCGCCTGCAGTTGGCCCATCATCACTTCGCTATCGACGAGGTTCTTGGGACAACCTAAACTGATAAATCCAACCTTAGTCATAAAACTCAATCCAACTCATCTTCCTTTTGATTCTGTTCGAGCCCAGCCAACAATCGCTCGATATGCTTTTGATCGGACACAGACAGTTCGGCCGCGCCGAAGCGGACCCGATTGTAAGCCCGCGTAATAGGAACCGCTTCGCGCAAACCAGAAGCGATGGCGAATTCGAGCGGAGTCTGATCCGGCGAACGCGTGATGCCGCGCCTCGCCAGCAAACGCGTCAGGCGCTCGTAAAACTCAACTGCAGACCGATTATGCTCGCTCCGTGATGTACTGAAAGCACGCCAACCAAAGCGCTTAAGGCGCCATAACAGCAGCAGCACGAACGGAAGAGATGCGAAGCCGAGCAGCGCCAGCAGCGGCCGCCGCCAAATCATCGCCGCTGCCTGAGTTAAGCGCTGGACAAGTTCCGCCAGCAAATGCTGGTAGCGAAATGCACCGTCATGCAGCGAAGTCGCCAGCGAGCGTTGCTCCTGCTTGTCATAGCCGATTACATATTGATACCAGATCAATTCGAAGGCCTCTGCATACTTTCCGAGTTGAGCCGCGAAACCACTGTTTACCGGCTCAGTCCGGCCGGCCGCGGGCGTGGGATCGAACGTGACCCATAATTTGGTTTCAGGAAAGTAAACCTCGACCCATGAATGCGCGTCACTCTGTCGCACGGTAAAAGCGCCGGCCGCCGCATTGTATTCACCCGGCAAGAATCCGTTTACCACGCGCGAAGCGACGCCGTGCGTGCGCAACATAATCGCCATCGCCGTAGAGAAGTATTCGCAATGCCCGGCACGTACATTGAATAGAAAGTCAGACAGAGGGTCAGCGCCGCTGGCCCTCATCTGCAAACTGTAGGCGTATTCGCTGCGAAGCTTCGTCTCGATTGCCTTGGCGGCGTCATACCGGTTGCGGGCCTTGACGCTGGCGATCATTTCCTGCGCCAGATCAGTTATTCGCGGATCGAAAGACGGCGGCAGTTGCAGATAACGATCAAATGCTGCCGGATAAGGTCGTAGGTCACGACGCAGGCCGGGCACATCCGGCTCCGCCAAATCCGAGAAAACTCTATAAATGATTCGCTCAGAATCATGCCGCCGGATCTGAATCGAATTCTCTGCATCCATACGGACAAAGGGAAAGTCACCCTGAACTGCCACCGCACGTGGCGCGGCAAACAAAACAGTCGAATCGATTGGCTCAAGAAAAACCGTCTGGGTCGTCAACCGATCCAGATCCTCCGTAGTGCCTAAACGAAAAAAGCCGCGGTCGTTCATTTCCTGCGTAATACGGCGGGCTTCGGCAGATTTACGCCAGCTCCGGCCGCTAAATTCGTCCAGCGCGACGCCGCGCCAGCGCAAGTCAGGCCGCCGCGCTACCTCGTCTTCGACGCGCACGCGCATCACGACCTCATCATTTTGTTTCAACTCGCCCAACGCGCCGAGGGAAACATTTTCCGAAAAGCCGATGAAGTTCGAGAGGCCGCCACCGCCCCGCGTAATCATGGCTGAGCCGGATCGCGGCGCGACCACGAACAGCGGTAACGCCAGCACGAAAATCAACAACAACAGACCAAAGGAAATCAGCGGCAACCGATCCGCCTCCGCATTCTTCTTCGCGCGCGCGGGAACCAATCGCCGAAACACACGAGAGTCGGGCGGCACCAGCAAACGCGTTTCGGCGGGCTGAATCGCGCGACCCGCTTTTCTAATCTCGAACGCGATGATGGTCGAAAGGCTGCAGAGCAAATACAGAGTCAGAGACGCCAGGAACACCGGACTGAAACTAAGACCTGCGGCCAACAGAACTTCGAAGAAGGAAATCAGGTAGAGGAAGACCCAATCGCGATCCGACTTAACCTGCAGCAACTTGATGGCGGAGAGAAAGATAATGAGATGGGCCAGGGCGTTGGCGCCCAGCTTCTCGCGCGCTTCGCCAATTTCTTTCTGATACTGCCAATCGAGAAAGAAGAGAGGGATGGAGAGGACAACGATCGCCAAACCAATCCGTTCGGACAGTTGCCACCTCTTCCCTTCAATCTTCCAGGCAAGTATTAAGACCCCGCCAAAAATCGCCGTCAGAACAACGTGCAGGCCGCCCGCCAGCGACAGAGCCAGCGTAGCCACCGCAATCATGGCGTAGGAAGAAGTTCGGAAATATGTGGCAAAACTCATGCGTCGAGTGGGATAAAGTCCAAACGTTCCGTTAGATGCGTAAAACAGTAAGCGCGCTCAGCTTAACACCGAGCGGCCCTCTATCAATAATGGCGTTGCAAGAGTCCTTCAATCAGGGACTCCGGGATCGAGACTCGAAGGGCCAGCCGTTGAACGATGTTCGGGCCTCATCCAACCCGCCGGTTGACTGTCCGTTCTGACAGGCATATGGTTCTACTGGTCAGCATTAATGTAATCCGTGGCAGTTCCCCCTCTTCGCGAAGCGGTTACATGAAGAGAGGTGGAATTGAAATGAAGGCTCTGCTCACTATCTGCTGCTTCTTACTTTTTGCGTCCAACGTGACAGCGCAAAGGACCCGCAAGCATCCCGTCTCCCTTACTCGAAGCCAAATCAAGGAAGCTGAACGCCGGCTCGCCGACCTGGGCTATTGGACTGGCGCAGTCGATGGAATCGTTGATACTGCTACGCGATCCGCTTTGATCGCCTTTCAAAAATGGGAAGGCCGGGACGTCACTGGCCGGCTCACCATCGATGAGTTCGAGGCAATTCAAGACAGCAAGGGGCCAAGAGCCCGGGATCGTGGATACGCCCATGTTGAAGTTGATTTGGACCGGCAGATCCTGATGTTGGTCAACGACGAAAGCGACGTCAGAGTGCTTCCGGTCTCAACGGGCAACGGCGCATCCTTTAAGGAAGAAGGCAAGCGGACCGCAGCCTACACGCCACGGGGCCGGTTCCTTGTCTATCACAAGGGTTATGGTTGGGAAAAAGGTCCGTTGGGATCAGTCTATTACGCCAATGATATCAGCGGCGGCATTGCGATTCATGGCGCGCGCAGCGTTCCCAGCAAACCGGCGAGTCATGGCTGCATTCGCATACCAATGTTCGCCGCTCGTGAAGTCAGCCGGTTGCTTGAAGTCGGAACTATCGTGTTGGTTTACGATAAGGACTCATTTGTTTCGGCGAAAGCCTGGGTCAAAAACCCCGAACTGAAGCAAGCGGTCCTGGAGAGTCGCGCGACCACTGATTACGATCCATCAGAAAAGATTGGCGGCACATCGAAGTCTACCAAAAACAAATCGTCTAAAAACAAGAAAGCCCGATCGAAGAGTACGGAGCGGGCGTCTGTGAATTGATCCCCCATTTCCCTCCCTCGAGGGGTGGGCGCCTGCAAATGACTGGCGCAGGAGTTATCGAGAGGAAAGCACAAGGCCGGCATCTACTCCGACGCCTGATGACCTTCGCCTTCTCCCACGGGTTCCGCACTGGTTCTGATATTGGCGACATTCCCGGCGCGCACTTCAAACTCAACGAAAACCGGTTTCTCGTTACGCAGGAGATCGAGCACCTGCGAATAATGCTCCGCCGGATAATGGCAGGAAATGTAGCCAGTCCCCTTCTGCGTATCCGCATTGGGCATAGTTGCTGAGCTGTGGTGAAAGTAGGCTGCGCCCAGCAGCACATTATTCTCGTCTCGCAAACCGATGATCGCCCGGTACGGATGCCCGCTGAGGTTTTTAGCTCCGGCGTAGTAAGCAACGTCGTAATTCTTGATCTCTTTAATCGCCATTAGGAAGTCTCCTTATCATCTACGCATCCGTTATCCGGCCGCGCTATCAATCGACAAAGTCAGGAGCCTGACAGTCGATGGGCAGTGAAGTCATCAGTACCGTCCGCGGTAGAAGATGGGTAGACGCAAACATTCAAGTTCGCGGTGAAATTGCAAGGGTGTTACCGTGGCGACTACTCGAGCTTATCACCTAGGCAAAAAGCCCGCCAGAAATTAGGGGGACACGCTCTAGCTTAGGCTGTGGCGCTTTGACGAAGTTTTTCCACGCCCTGGATTTTCACCACATAGGCGTGCGCTTCTTCAGATTGGAACAGCTCCATCGTCTCGAGATCACCTTCCGTGACGGGTGTGATGGCGACGTCCGTGTACTCGTGGCGTTGCGGATCTGAGGTAACTTTCTTAAGAATGCGATAGCATTTTAAGTAAAGCGAAACCCATTGGACCTGCTTTCGCAGCGTTTCCGCCAGATACTTTGGATAAAACGTCAAAGCAGATTCGCGCGGTAAGCTGGAACGCCGATCGCGGCGAAACTTGAAACGAAGGAATCCGGTTTCAATGGGATGTGTGCTCTCGATCAGATGGCTCACGCGAAACCAATTCAGAAAGATCATCGTTTTGCCCGGGCTGGTTCCCGTGGCCGCACATCGCCTCAGCACAGTCTCAATGTGTTCCTCAGAGTAGTAAGTAGTCCATACGCGGGCGTAAGCCTCTTCCCACTCTTCGCGCGACATTCGTGGATGCGGCGCCGTGACATGGTTGATATCGTAACGGTTTAAATCGGTATCCAGCGGCACGCCGGACTCGTAAAGCTTGCGATGATCCTCTGAACCGGGCAGAGGCGTCAGGCAGGTGAACTCGACTATGTCAGTCGGCAATTCCTTTTGCATGATCCGCACATCGTTCAGGATTGACTCCAGCGTATCGTGGGGAAAACCGATGATGTAACCGCAGAAAATGATGGCGCCGATGCTCTTCCAATCCAGCAGCATCTGGCGATACTCGGTAATCTTATTCTGGTTTTTTCTGGCGCCCTTGAGATTACCGGGATTGATATTCTCCAGGCCGATGAAGACTCGCTTGACGCCGGCGCGCCGGGCCTTATCAATAAAATTGGGAATGCGGTGACAGCCGGTGTCCACCTGAATGCTGCACTTGAGATCGATCTTCTCAACTTCGCGTAAATAAATCAGCCGATCAAAGATCGCTTCCCAACTTTGATTACGCGCGAAATTATCATCAGTAACAACGAAACTATGGATGCCCAGCGCCAGGTTGGCGCGGACAATTTCCTCGATGTCGTCAGGCGTGCGCGATCGGGATTTCCTTCCCTGAACATTGATGATGGTGCAGAACGAACAAGTGAAGGGACAACCACGGCCGGCATCGAAACTCGTATTACCGAAAGCTCGTTTGACAATCTTCGTCGGCAGCAGGGGCGTTACCGCGCCTTCGAGATCCGGCAAGTCATCCATGAAATTGTAGAGCGGCTTGAGCTGTCCGTCGGCGGCGTCTTTCAGCACCAGCTCAAGGCGACCTTCTGCCTCGCCCGCAAACAATGAGATTCCCATCTCTTCTGCGCGGCGCACATCCGGGTCACGTTCTTTCAACATGGCGAGCGTGCCCGACACATGAAATCCGCCCAGCGCCACCATGATGCCGCGTTCGCGCAACGGCGCGGCGATATCAAGCGCACGGGGAAACTGGTTCGATTGAACTCCAACCAGCATCACCATGCCCGCGCCAGTCTTTTGAATTAGAGACGCAATACGCTTCGCGCGAATCCGCGTATGCGTTTCATCGATCGCATGAATCTCAATCTCGACATCGTCACCCAGCACCCTTCGCCGCGCACAGTCGAGGGCCAGACCGTTGATCACGGCGAGAGAGTTTGATGGCACCGGCGCGCGCAACCATTGGATGACGTACCCGTCATCGTCATAGTGCGACGGCTTGATAAGCACAAGGCAGAAACGCTTCTTTATCGGCTGGTCCAATTCGCTGAAGTTATAACTGAAAACCCGAAGAGTGGTTAAAACGGGTGAATATTATAGATGGAGAGGCCGCGCGTCAATTGGACCACGGGAGGTGGCATGGCAGAGCCACAGTGATTCTTTTATCACAGGGTCTGGCAAGTCACAGTAGGATTTGGACACATGATTCAGCGCAGTCATTAGTAGCTGGCGCTCCGGGCGGCACGTCCTCGCTCAACGCTCTCCCAGTTTCTCATGAGGCACTAAAAGTTAAGGCCGGCGGAATCATCCACCGGCCTCGATTGCTGTTCAAGATTTCAGTTCACGCTACTCGGTAGCTTCGCTCTTATCCTTTTTTCGCCGGCGCAGCTTAGCTGCGACTCCGGTTAAGCCTGTCCCCAGCAATAGCAAGGTTGCCGGTTCAGGAACTGCCGCCGTCTGCTGCGCGGCGGTAATCTGCCCGGTCAAAGGGACTATGCTGCCCGGGTCGATCGCCAGATCGTTAACACTGAAGAGAAAGGAACCGCTTGCGTCCGCGTTGCTGAAGGTAAACAGCTGAGGCGTGTTGTCGAAGTCAATAAAGATGCCACCAACATCGTCGCTTTGGACTGAGCCAGTTATCAAAGCGGAAAAAGCCGCATCGGGTGATCCGGCGATGCCTTGCGGTGCAGTGAAAGTAACCAGTAGCGAGAAGGTCGTATTGTAATTCTGGGCAGCGGTGCCAAGGGAAAACGATCCAAGGTTGTTAAAGTCCTGACCCTGGTTCGCATTGGCGCCGAGACCACGAAAGCCATTCGAAGTCGTGCCTGAAAAGGTCGAGCTGCTGTAAGTGGCGAAGGGGATGGTGGCGCTTTGTCCCTGAGTGCAGCCTGCCCCAAAACAACCTTTGGTCGAGCCCACGAGCGTTACTTCGTCGGCCCGCGCGCTGGTATGGGCGGCGGCCAGGATGGTCAGGACGAACAGACCAAGAAAGAGGTGCCTGGAAGCGAGACTAATCAATGATTTCACGGCGCAATTTTCTCCTTGTTATGTGGCGCAATACAGCGGATTAATTTGAAGGTCGCAGGCGCACCCCCGGTTAAGAACTGAGATAGCGGAAGGCTGCCGAGGCATAGAAGCTTTCCGTTCTCAATCCAACTGTCGCGTTGACAACAGGAATTGCAGGCACTTTTCGGACGCGTATTTTAGCTAGAGTCGCAATCAGAATTAGTTTCCAGATTTAACTTTGTTGTGCGGCGCGTGCGGGAGCGAAGCAAAGCCCGCGCAGCGGCGACAGGTTATGTCGCTCGATGCGCGGGCTTTGTTTTTGTAAACACCGGACTTGGGCTCAGGCCCTCACCCAATTCTCTCCCACTGGAGAGGGCTTAAATCAGACCAGGAAACTATGGCTGCGACGTTCTGGTATCTACCGCGATCCAGTTTACTTCCCAGGTCTTGCCACCATCATCCGAGAACGATTGTTCGAAGCGGCAGGAGTTTGGCGTGATGTCTGAGATAACAAATCGAACCAGGATGGCTCGCCCATTCAATTCCTCCTGATTAAAGAACTCGCCCCTGCCGTTTTTGAATTCGCCAATCGTGGGTGGACTCATAGTCCCGCCCCTGCTGCTCGCAAAGTTGAGACTCCACTGGCGGGACTGCGGGTTGTAGAGCCGTAAATTCAAACCCTCGAAATGCCCTGCTGGTCCATCCGCGACCAACTCCACCAGATTGGCGCGGCCATCCCAAACTTTCCGGACGACAGTAGTGCCTTCGTATTCGACCCACTTAGTAGAGCCGGATAAGGGATTCAATAGACGTCTTAAGTGCGTTTTCCACATACCGATCTCGAAGTCAAAATCGTGCGATCCGTCTCGCTCCTTCGCAGTTTGTTCGGCGCTGAGCGTTGACTGTTTTACTGGCGGCTGCGCAAATCCTGTGGACGAGAAGAGCGCGATGAGAGTGCATAGCAGGAAACTTACCCGGAGAAGTTTGGTCGCAGTCATCAATGCATCCTCACAAATCTATTTTGGCGTGGACTATAATCTGACCCATGCGTTCCGACAAGAAGGCACCTTCAGGTAACGATACGCGCGCCGCGCGCGCTAATCCGGTAACCGGATGCCCGCTGACGGCGGCGCTGGCGGCGCTCGGTGGGAAATGGAAGTTGATAATCGTCTACTGGCTGGCAGAATCACCAAAGCACTTCGCAGCCCTGAGGCGGGAGATGTCCAGTATTTCGCAGAAAGTTCTTACGGAGCAGCTTCGCGAACTAATAAGTGACGGGATAGTCCAGCGACAACCGAAGGGTGCCATTCCGGCGCCAGTTGAATATTCGCTCACCGACTATGGCCGGTCAGTCCTACCGCTGGCCGAGAGTGTCCGGCTATGGGGCCGCGCGCATCTTGAACGCAAGAACAAATAACTATCCGCAAATTTCTACGGCTTTACCCGCAGAACCAGCGGCATCGGATTGTCGGGCGCGGAGGTCGCGATCTCGCGGCTAAAGCGCAGGGTTGTGCCGTCAAACGTCCACCCACCGTCGCTGCAACGTGAGCTGGCTTCGATCGGTTTTCCTTCGCGGACCCTTAGCGCGTTTGCCGTCGCCTCCCGCTCGGCGCGGTAGCGGAACGCGCGGCGCCAAAGGGATGAGAGGTCTGTGCCCAGTTCATTCATGGGAGCGTTCACATCGCACCCCGTAAAGCCGAGGAGATCTTCAGCAATCTTGCGATCATGATCGATGGAGTTTGCGAGCCATTTCGTCGGAAATATCCGGGCGCCATCTTGCCAATACTGGGCCGACTGATGCTGAAACGAGTCGAGCAGCAGCCGCACATCATCTCGCGCTTGCAGTTCGCTGAGCCACGCCGGCGCCGGCAGAGGCATTTTCCAAGCGACCGCGTTAATCATCCGCGCCATTGCCAACGCTGATGTTTGGGTCATCATCTGTGGATGTCCGTCCAACGTGCGGGCGAGCTGCCATACGGCGTGCAGGTCGTCCCATGCCGCCGGATTGTTAGCGCGCGCTTTCATTAGCGCGTTGGCAATGAGCGCCCGCGCCATTGTCATGTGTACCGCGCGCAGCGCAATGGATTCCTGAGCGCCGATTTCATCATGGCGCTCCCAGGTGATCGGCTCGCGCATGAGCAGCTCGCGGACCGCGGCAATATCTGGAATCGCCGGCGTGTCGCCGATGGTTAGTTCGCCGCGCATGATCTCGCGCGCCACAAAATCATCAACGGCTTGGTTCTTCGGCAACGCGTTGGCGAGTGACTGCAACTTTACAGACGCATCGTTGGCTTTGAGCGGCGGCCAGCGATCGTCAGCTTCTCTAAGCGTCCCCATCCCACTTGGCCAAGGGCGGGCGGCGGAAGTGGAAACGGCCTCCGGGTTCTGGAACATCAAGACAAATGAGCCGAGAAGCCCGAGGGCGGCGATCACTATTATCAGCGCTTTCTTCATGGGCTCAATTTAGATCGCCGCTTGGTGAAAGGCCATGGCGGGATCTCAAATTTGACATTTAGAAATGCAGAAAGCCCGCTCGAAATTGAATCAAGCGGGCTTTCGAATTAATCCCGGCGACTTCCTACTCTCCCACACAGTTACCCGCGCAGTACCATCGGCTCCAGCAGGCTTAACTTCCGTGTTCGGGATGGGAACGGGCGCGAACCTGAGAAGTATTGACCGCCGACGAAGTCGCAGATTTGCTCAACGCCAAGAGGGAGCGAACTCAAACCGGCTCACGAGAATGCCGACAAGAAGGCTTGACCCGGGCCAGAGATTCCATTACATTCCGAGACCTCTTATATGCCAACTAGCGAGGCGGCTCACATACACCTCGCTTCCGATAAACTCTTATCGAAGTTTGCTCGATTATTTGAGGCTCAAGTGAATGCCAAAAGCACCAGATATTCGGAAAGCAAAAATCAAGGATGCTGTCGAGGACCAGGTGGTGGTCACAGATTTCCTCGGAAAGGGAGGAGACGGAGTTGTTTTCAAGGGCCACTTCTCGCGAGATCCTGAGTTTACTTTATCAATCAAATTCTACGTGCCGTTTCCCAACTCCTTATTCGCAGTTTCCCTGCAACATGCAGCCTTTGTAAAAGATTTTGACTCTCGTTATAGGAATGAGTTAAAGCGCCTGAAGAATGTCACTCATCCTAACCTTCAGAGATACATATCTTGTGGCAAGTTCATTTCAGCGGCTAACTATTTCTCCCAGTATGGCTCACTTGAGACGAGAGACACCGCCGTTCCATTTATCATTACAAGATTCATAGATGGTCACACTCTTGAGCACGTATTAGAGGAAAATCGTACGCTCAAGCGGTCCGATCTGGTTACGAATCTACTCCAATTGGCGGTCGCTTTACAGTATTTACACGAGCGACATCTTCTCCATGGAGATCTGCGAATTCAAAATGTGCTCATCGAGGAGGTCTCGAAGAAAGCGATCTTGATTGACTTTGGGTTTTCAAAGAGTTTCTTAACAAGTGATCCGGCGGAAACAACATTTTTCTTGGATCCCCGAAGGGTGCCTGACTCGGTTCGCGAAATTTGGGAGCATCGGGCAAACCCCGGTCAGGCTTGGGCAAGATCTGACCTAGAGCAATTACTTTTCCCTAACCTAGATCTTTTTCATTTTGGTCTTCTGCTTAACGAAGTCGCAGAAACGCAACAGAGAATCTTGAATCCTTTCGACAAGAGGTACCTCAAATACATTGCAACCGATTTGATGCAATGGCGGGTTCAGCAGAAGGGGAACCAATTTGAAAGTCAGTCAGGATATATTTCAACATCTTCCGAATTAGTCGAACGCATGCAGCGCTTAGAACATGGTCCCCACTTTTATGATAATGCATTCGCCCACCAAGAATTGGCACCGCCGCGTACGATAGTGCATCCGAATTCCAGAGTAGAAGTTCGCGACTCACTTTCGACTCTCTTGTCTCACCCGACGCTTCGCAGACTTCACAACCTAAACCAGTTATCGCTAGTAAAGTACATCTACCCGAGGGCTACTCAAACTCGGTTCGACCATCTTCTCTCCGCTTTAGGTCGGTGTCAGCAATTGTGGCGGGCTTTATCTTACAGTCCTAGGTTCTTATTTCACATGACGCCGAAAGACATCGATCGATTGGAAGCACTTACGCTGTTGCACGACATAAACCATTTTCCCTTTTTGCATTACTTTCAAGAGGCGGGAGTCCACAACGTCATTTCCGCACCTGTGATAAAAACCTTTATGGAGGACCGGCCTCTCGCGCTCCACGGCCAAACGGCGCCCAGCCTCGAATCCTTATTAACGAATCTTGAAATTACTTCCGAAAGTCTCAAAGCCCTAATCTCGGAGGAGCCGCACCCGGAATTAAGTCCTTCAGATTCCATTATTAAATCCATCCTCAACGCTGGGATCGATGCGGACAAGTTGGCTTACTTGAGAGACGATGCCGAGGCGACCGGTGTTCCGTTCGGGAAAGGGATAGATATCGAGGGATTACTAGACAAAATCGACGCCGACTTAGTCCACACCCCTCAAGGATCTTTTTGGCACGTGGTATTTCCATATAGTGCCCTAGCCGCTGTGGAAAGCGTTTGCTTTGCAAGATACTGGAATTTCCGAAGGATTTACTGGCACCACACAAATAGGGCGATGGAGGCGATGATAATTTGGACCATTCAGGAACTCTACAGCCAGCCTGGTCAAAACATCCAAAGATTCTTGCAAGATACAAAACAACAAGGTGACACGGCTGCGTTGCATTACTTGGCAGAGGAATATTTCAAGACATTCAACAAGGCGGCTCCGATATCTGGACTTACTACGAATCGAGATCGGATTTACAAACGCGTTTTTGGCCTCCCGCTGCACGGGAACGAAAACTTATTAGGAAACTATTACGATGATCGGCATGGGTTTGCTAGAAGAAAGGCAGCCTTAGAAGAGATTCAGAACTATGTTCAAGATCTCGCCAAATCAAATGGCTATGCTGATCAAATTCAACCGGGAGAAGTACTCCTAGACCTACCGCTCAGAAAAATGGGACTTGGAGGGCCGATTTACATAAGAACTGCCGAAGGGTTAATTGAACCTGCAACAAAGGTATCTCCTCTACTTGAAGTTTTAGATAGAAAGTTTGGCCAATTAAGCAAGGTGCTTCGCATTTTCGTCGCGCCCAAAATTAGAGATGCAGTCGGCAAAGACGTCTGGCAAAGTCACTACGATGTGCTAAGGAAAGAAATTCTTCATGCTTTAACTTCTAACCAGTTTGAGAGTGAGATGAAATGATCGAGATTCCCCTTAAACGCAGTCTGAGTTCTATTCTCGCTCGAGCGGCATCAATTGAAGAGTTACGTCAAGAATTGAGAAAAACTACCAGCGGTTTAGGCATTCTATTCGTCGACTTGGTAGGTTCCACTGAATTGAAACACCAAACAACGCAGGACGAATGGTTGCCGGTGGTTGCAAGATTTCTGTTTACAGTCTCGAATGAGATTACAAAAAACGGTGGCGTTGTTGTTAAATATATCGGCGACGAAGTGATGGCCGTGTTTCCATCGGGTAGTCCTGGCGTTGTATCAATCAATATGGAAGCGAGTCTCTGGAACATCCAAGAGCAGCTGGCTAGTTTCATCCCGGCCTCTTACGCCAAATACTCATTCGACTACGGCGAGGCGGCGGAAATCTCCTTCGAAGGCTTTCCTGAGGATTATCTGGGAAGTGCTATCGATAGATGCGCCAGAATTGCGAAGATCGCGAAGCGGGGCAATGCTTTGGCATCAGAATCCTACGTATCACAATCCAAGAATCCAAAATCTTGGCGTCGAATTGGTTCAATCGAGCTTCGAGGGTTCCCAATAAAGCAACCCATCTATCAGCTTGAAGGGGCGGGAGAAAGTATTACCAACGAGGAACTCTCCTACGCTTCCAAAACCAGCACCGAGATGATCCGGGAGTTAAGAGAATCGAACGAGCGTTTGAGAGTCTGCATGGAAGAATTGAAAGTTCAACGGCAGCTTTAGTTCATGATTTCAATGCGCGTAATGAAAAAGCCCGCGGGAGCGTGATGCTCTCGCGGGCTTTCGAATTAATCCCGGCGACTTCCTACTCTCCCACACAGTTACCCGCGCAGTACCATCGGCTCCAGCAGGCTTAACTTCCGTGTTCGGGATGGGAACGGGTGTGACCCTGCCGACAAAATCACCGGAAAACCGGTTTGAGGTATTCAGATTTTGAAATTTCAAATCTGAGATCTCAGATATAAAAAGATCTTAGAGAATCGAATAGTGACTATTCCTCTGCAAGTTGTCTGTGCAAGCTTAACCGTATTCACGTTCGGCAATAGAACAATTCCGAAATTCGCAAAATCGAATTCCGAAATGCATGTTTGTTGCTTGAGTAAATTTTATGGTCAAGCCAAGGGACTGATTAGTACTGGTCAACTGAGCACATTACTGCACTTACATTTCCAGCCTATCAACGTGGTGGTCTACCACGAGTCTCACTGGCAGAATTAATCTCGGGTCTGGCTTCACGCTTAGATGCATTCAGCGTTTATCCATGCTCCACATAGCTACCGAGCACTACGGCTGGCGCCATAACTCGTACACTAGAGGTGGATCCATCCCGGTCCTCTCGTACTAAGGACAGATTCCCTCAATTCTGCTCCGCCCACACCAGATAGGGACCGAACTGTCTCGCGACGT
>Ga0163162_10000056_pt1 | contig 109321 bp, 90 predicted proteins | sample S55metaG_FD_115310 | JGI IMG/M metagenome (GOLD analysis project Ga0163162, IMG submission 115310) | Switchgrass rhizosphere microbial communities from Kellogg Biological Station, Michigan, USA - S5-5 metaG | ecosystem: Host-associated > Plants > Roots > Rhizosphere > Soil | place: USA...
CCAACAGTTGCCGCGTCTGGTAATCGACACGGCGTTGTCATAAGAGCGGGCGCGGCTTCGGCTGCGTCCGTTTCCTTTTGTGCGACAGTGGAGTATGTCCTTCACACCCAAGCGGCCCGCCCTCGGCTTTGTCGCGTGCGCTATCGCCAGTTCGCTCTGGGGCTGCGGTTTCTTCTTCGGCAAGATTGCATTGGCTGAGATGTCGTTCGCACACATGGTTCTCTACCGCTTCCTCTTCGCGATGGTCGTATTGATGCCCCTGCTTGTAACGCATCGTCCTGGACTTACTCCTCGCGAGTGGCGCATCCTCGCCACTGCTTCGTTTCTCGGCGTGCCAGTGCAGTTCCTCATCCAGTTCTACGGACTCTCACTCACCACGGTCTCGCACGCCGCACTCATGGTTGGAACGATGCCAGTCATTCTGGCCGTGGGAGCGACAATCTTCGCTCATGAGCGGCTGGACAGAATTGGCTGGCTTGCGCTGGCTGTCTCAACCGCTGGCGCGGCACTGATCGCGCTGGCGCGCCACGGAACAGGTGCTGGTGAGCCGTCACTGGCCGGCGATCTTTTGATCGTCGTCTCACTCGCCATCGCACTGGGCTGGATCCTCTTGAACAAGAGATTGATGACCCGTCACTCGCCGATTGTCGTTACGGCCTATGGGCTTTTGCTCGGCACGCTGATGCTTATCGTCTGGGTCCCGGTCCGATACGGAATGCCGCCAGTCGCGCACGTCTCCATGAAGGCATGGCTCGCACTCGCCGCCAGTGGAGTTTTATGCACAGCAACCACGACCCTATTGTGGAACTGGGGCATGACACAGGTTCCAGCCTCACAAGCTGGCGTGCTGCTGAACATGGAGCCGCTGATCGGCAGCCTGCTCGGCGTCTTTGTACTCGGAGAACATCTTGGTCCTAGCGCCTGGACGGGCGGTGCATTGATCCTTGCCGCTGCCGTCACGCTAACGACACACTCCAAGGCCCACATCGCCGAGCACCAGCCCGTGATGTAATCGCCGGACGCTACACTCTCTCTATGCCTTCAACTGCAAGTTGGGCCGCCACGCTGCGGCGGCTTCACTGGACGCGCGGATTGCGCGCAGGCATCGCAGTTGCAGTTGCAATGGCTGTCTGCCTGTATCTCGGGCGTCCCATGGGGGCGGCAGCTCTGGGAGGCTTCGAGGCCATCCTGGTCGACAACGGAGGCCCGTATCGCAGTCGCCTTACAACCATGCTCACGGTAATACTTGGAGGTGCCATTGCGAGCGTCGCAGGAGCAATGGCGACGACACCGTTGTGGATTGCGGTCCTGGTGACAGCGGCTTTCTGCTTTGCAATCACCTACGCGCGCGTTCTCTCCAACCAGATGGCCTCGACCTCAGTGATCATCCTGGTAATCTACTTCGCCGGATACGGCGGTTTGACGCATACGCTCAGCGGCGCGCTTGCGAATTCACTGGCCTTCATACTCGGAGGACTGTGGGCCGCGGCTCTTAGCCTTTTCCTGTGGCCGCTCGACCCATTCCGTCCGGCGCGAATTGCTGTGGGAGAGTGCTACAACTTGCTCTCCGCATTCACAGCGGGAGTCCACAATACAGCGCCTGACAGCGAGGACCGTCAACAGCAGCGCCATCTCATGCACGAGCTGCAACGCAGCATGCGTCTGCAGATGGAAGCCGCGCGCGCAGCCATCGGCACAACCAGCGCTCGCGTTACGGCGCGAACCATCCGAGCGCGCTCTCTCACGGTGTTACTGGAGACCGCAGACATCCTCTTCGCCGGAACGATTCGCTGGACTGAGCTCTTCGAGACTGCTCCTGATGCGGCGTCGCAACAGGCGATCGCCGACGCATTACGCTGGCTTAGCCGTGCCGAGCGCGCCATCGCCGACAGCCTGCGCCAGCGACCAGCAGATGGAGCTGCATCCTTTGCTCCCGAAGGCTCACACTCGATCGAGCACCTGCATAAGCGCGGATTGGTAATTCGATCGTTGGAAGCACCCTCCGGGTCGCTGATCGATCTTCTCGCGCAGGATCAGCGCGACGCCCTGCTGAATGTCGAGGTCGCCTTCGAGGCGGTACGAGCGCTGTGGAGCGGCGTCGAGTACCGTGTAGCCTCCGGCGAGTCTGCTGGCGTGGCACAACGATCGTTGCTCTCCAGTTCCGGAGCCGATCCGATGATGCAGTCCGGCTGGCAGACGATGGTCGATGCTGCGCGAGCAAACTGGACACCCCGCTCCGTGATGATGCGTCACGCACTGCGGATGCTGGTCGTCGGCGCCGTCGATGTACTGCTGATGCGGATGGTGCACGTCCGTCATGGCGCGTGGCTGGCAATGACCTCGATCATCGTGCTGCAGCCGTACAGATCGGGAACATTGAGGCGAGGTGTGCAACGCGTCGGCGGCACCATCGCGGGAGGCGTACTGGCCGCCATCCTTGCTGCTGCACTGCACAGCGAGACGGGGCTCATCTTGGCGATCACAGTCACGAGTGTTCTGACGTTAGCGACTTATGCGGTCGACTACGCCTGGTACTGCTTCTTTCTGACTCCTACTTTCGTGCTCCTCAGCTTGCCGCAGCTCCGCGATTGGCGCTTTGCAGGCGTACGTATGGGCACAACTCTGCTGGGTGCGCTGGTCGCCGTGATTGCGATGCGGCTGCTGTGGCCCGAGCGCGAGAAGGTGGAGTTGGATCGTCTTCTAACACGCGGTGCGCTGGCCGATGCGGCCTACGTTCGCGCCATGCTCGCCTTCTGGGATGCGCTAAGAGAGGCAAAGTCGAACGTAGACCGTGCAGCCGCAGACCGAAGACTGCTGGCCCCGGCTCGGCGCGCCTGTGGATTGGCAATCAACGATGCCGAGGAAACACTGGATCGCATCATGCTCGAACCGCGCGTGACGCTCTCTGCCGGTACCCGCTGGGAAGAGGCGCTGACGTTTGTGACCTACCTGCGGCGAATGACTCGGACAGTGACTACACTGGCTGTCGTTGGTGACTCCGAGCCCGCAACCCGCGCCAGGTCCGCATGCGTAGCAGAACGGCTCGAAAAACTTGGCCAGGGACTGCACGAGGCACTCGACGATCAACCATCCGTCTCTGGTCATGCGGCGAAGGAAGCTGACGTGAAGAACAGTGGCTCCTCCGCCGTTTCTGAGGAAAGCTTCGCAGAGCAGCAGTTGCGTCGCATGGAACGCCAGGTAGGCGTCCTCGAACGAACAGCGGAGCAGTTGGTCGAACAGTAGCGTGTTATGCTCCGCCCATGACCAACAAAATGGGTGTTGCTCTTCTGATCGCAGGAGGCGTGTCTCTTGTCTCTTGTGTGCAGGCGCAGACGATGAGTTCCTCTGACACGGCGATGGTCAAAGCCGTCGACGCGGAGACGCCTGCTGCCGTTGCGCTGCTTGAAAAGCTTGTGAACATTAACAGTGGAACGATGAATCTCTCAGGCGTAATCGCAGTCAAGGATGTGGTCGAGCCGCAGATTCAAGACCTCGGGTTCAAGACACACTGGGAACCGATGCAGGCTATCGACGGACGCGCCGGTGATCTCGACGCAGAGCATCCCTGTCCCGAAGGTACAGGCAAGTGCGGCAAGCGACTCCTGCTGATCGGGCATCTCGATACCGTCTTCGAGCTGTCGAGCAGCTTCCAGCGATACTCCATCGTTCCGGGCACAAACAACAACGTCGCGACAGGTCCGGGGGTAAATGATATGAAGGGCGGCCTGGTGGTGATGCTTACCGCCTTGAAAGCAATGAAGACAGCAGGCACGCTTGACCGCTCAGAGATCAGGATCGTGCTGAGCGGCGATGAGGAACGGCATGGAGAACCGATTTCTCTATCACGCAAAGACATGATCGACGCAGCGAAGAAGAGCGATGTTGCCCTGGAGTTCGAGACCGGCGGACGGGTGGATGGCAAGGATGTGCAGAGCATCAGCCGCAGGAGTGCCGGTACCTGGCGGCTGGAGGCGACTGGACGAAGTGGTCACTCTTCGCAGGTCTTCGGCGATCGCCTCGGTGATGGAGCCATCTACGAGCTTGCGAGGATCCTGGATGCATTCCGTAAGGAGCTTCGCGAGCCGGGTCTCACGTACAACGTTGGTCTCGTACTTGGCGGCTCAACTGCAACGATGAATGAGAATGGCACGGGAGGAAACGCCACTGGGAAGAGCAACGTCGTCCCTCCGGCCGCGATTGCCCTCGGTGATATGCGCACACTCGATAACGACCAGGCCGCAAAGGTGAAATCGAAGATGGAGGCGATCGTCCGCGACCATCTGCCGCGAACCGGAGCGACGATAACGTTTGAAGAGGCTTATCCGGCGATGGCACCCACAGAGGCGAGCCGCGCCGTAATGAAGAAGCTAAACGATGTTAATACGACCCTGGGGCTTCCGGCCATGAACGAGATGGATCCGATGCTGCGTGGTGCGGGCGACATCGCCTTCGTTGCTCCCTACGTTCCCGGTCTGGTCGGAACCGGAGCGATGGGTGAAGGTCCGCATGCGGAGGGCGAGACGATCTTTCTGGATTCGATTCCGAGACAGGCGAAACGCATGGCGCTCCTGATGTTTCGGCTCTCGCAGGAAGGCTCTAAGAACTAATAGGGTCTTCGTGTCTTGCGATGGGCCGCAGCAACGCCAGTTTTTTTGTGGTGCGACGCCAAACCGTTGTGAGGGCAACGCCCGCAACGATGAGACCGGCGCAGAGGCCAATCCAAAGGCCCACGGCCCCCCATCCCAGACGGAAGCCGAGCCAGCAACCGACGGGGAGCCCAATAATCCAGTAGCCGATGATGTGAACGATAAGGCCTGCGTGGGTGTTCCCTGCTCCGCGCAGAGCGCCGGTAGCGGTGATCTGTAGGCCGTCGAAGAACTGGAAGGCGGCGGCGACAAAGAGCAGAGGCACGGTGGCCGCGATGACGGCCGGGTCGGGCGTGAAGGCTCGTGCGATCGGTTGAGCAAAGAGAGCGAGAACGAGGGAGAAGGTCGCCATGATTCCGGCGCCGAGGAGGATGGAGGTCCAGCCGGCGGCGGCGGCCTCGCGCGGCTCCTGGCGACCGATGGCCTGGCCGACGCGGACGGCGGCAGCGGCCGAGATGGCGAAGGGGACCATGAAGGTGAAGCTGGCGCAGTTTAATGCGATCTCGTGGCCGGCCAGTTGGAGGGGGCCCAGGGTTCCGATGAGGAAGGTTACGGTGGCGAAGATGGAGATCTCGGTGAAGATGTGGGCACCGGCGGGGGCGCCGAGGATGGTGAGGCGCTTGATACGGTTGGTCTCGATGTGGCGAAGCATGGATCCGAGACCGTAGTTGTGCTGATGCTCAACCCGCCAGACAGCAGCGGCGATGAAGAGGGCGAGGTAGGCGCGCGAGATGGAGGTGGCAAGTCCGGAGCCTACGATTCCGAGTGCGGGAATCTTGATGGCTCCCCAGCTGTGTCCGTAGATCAGGACCCAGTTGAAGAAGACGTTACAGAGGTTGGCGGTGACCAGGGCGAAGGCGATGGGACGAACGTGATTGAAGGCCTGCAGGTAGCGGCGCAGGGTGAAGTAGAGAAACAGTGTTGGGGTTCCCCAGTTGAGGGCGTGGAGGAAGCGGATGGCTCCTTCCATCACCTGCGGGTTGATAGGCATGCGGCGCATACCGAGCGGGGCGAGCTCGATCAACCCAAAGAGGATGGCTGCGAGGAGGGCTGCGAGGAGGAGGCCGTGGTAGAGCCAGCGGTTAGCTTCGTCGTAGCGGCCTGCTCCGTGGGACTGGGAGAGGTAGGTATCGAGGGAGAGCAGAATTCCGGCGATTCCGAAGGCAAGCGTGTTGTAGAGGACCTGGCCGAGGGCAGCGGAGGCGATGTTGACGGCGGCGTTCTGCATGTGGCCGACCATGACGGTGTCGACGATGCCCATGGCCATCCAGCCAAGCTCGGCCGCGATGAGGGGCAGCGCGAGGAGGAGGACGTGCCGGATCTGCTGCCGTGCGGTCATTGCTGCGATACCCTCCCCCTCCCCTACTTTTTGCGCAAAGTATTCGAAACAGAAAACTTAGCCTGGTACTTCGATGTTCAGGATCCTGTGGAAGTAACAAAGAAAAGAGCCCCGACAGACGGGGCTTTCTGGTTGGGTCGATGTTTTAAGTATAGAGGGTTGAGGGTAATTAATCGGCAACGGGTAAATCCTCTGCACGAGTCAGTTAGACGTTTTTGGGGCTTGACAAGTGATTTTGCCGGGTTTTTGGGTTTTGCGGTGTCGGTGTGCCTCGCGACCGAAATGCGTACCTCAGCGGCTAAAGCCGTGCCCTTGAGCAGGACGGATCACGTCTTCCATCTCGTCTCGGAATGAAATTTTGGGCAGGCGGATTTTTTTGCTTCCGGAGTGCGTCGTTGGTGGCTCATTGTGCGTCTTCCCAGCAGAACCCTGAAATGCCTATAGCCTGCGGTCAGTCTGTTAGAACTGATCTACACCCTAGCTTTCCATCACTGACACGTTCCAGGAGATCTTCTTTTGCGACAGATTGCCGCCCTCTCTCTTTTGTTCAGTCTTCCCTTTCAAGGCATCGCCCAGCAGCCAGCAAAGACCATTCCGGGCTACACAGCCGCCAGCTCAGCGACGGAGCTGGATTGGGAGAAGAAGTTCCGGGCGATCCCGGAGGCTGCACGAGCACACGAGAACATGAAGTTTCTCGCAGGACATCCGCACAATGTGGGATCCGAAGCTCAGCGGAAGAACGCGGAGTGGATGGTGGCGAAGTACAAGGAGTGGGGCTGGGACGCGAAGATCGAGCAGTTCGACGTGTTGTATCCGACTCCACAGCACCAGATTGTGGAGATGACTGCACCGACGAAGTTCAAGCTGAAGCTGGAGGAGACCCCGCTGGCGGAGGACCCGTACACGCATGAGACGAAGACGCAGCTTCCTGGTTACAACATCTACTCGGCTGATGGGGATGTGACGGGGCCGCTGATCTATGCGAACTACGGGATGCTGGACGACTACGCGGAGCTGGAACGACGGGGTATCTCTGTAAAGGGCGCGATTGTGATTACGCGTTACGGCGGCGGCTGGCGCGGCCTGAAGCCGAAGCTGGCGTACGAGCATGGGGCAATCGGGTGCATCATCTACTCCGACCCGGCGGATGATGGATATGGCCAGGACGACGTGCTGCCGAAGGGACCGATGCGTCCGCCGCAGGGCGTGCAGCGCGGGAGCGTCTCGGACACGCCGTTGTATGCAGGCGATCCGCTGACTCCGGGTGTGGGTTCGGTACCGGGAGCGAAGCGGCTGGCGATTAAGGACGCGCCAGCGATCATGAAGATCCCGGTGCTTCCGATCGGCTACGGAGATGCGCAGGCGCTGCTGGCGGCGCTCGACGGTGGCGTGGTTCCCGCGACGTGGCGTGGTGGTCTGCCGTTTACATATCACTTCGGCTCGGGCACGACGAAGGTCCACATGGACCTGAAGTTCAACTGGGAGACGAAGCCGGTGCTGGATGTCATCGCGACGATGAAGGGCTCGACCGAGCCGGACCAGTGGATTATTCGCGGCAACCACTACGACGGCTGGGTGAACGGCGCGGATGATCCGATCAGCGGCCAGTCAGGACTGCTGGAGGAGGCGCGGGCGCTGGGCGAGTTGCACAAGCAGGGATGGTCGCCAAAGCGCACGCTGATCTACGCGGCGTGGGATGGTGAAGAACCGGGTCTTCTGGGCTCGACCGAGTGGGCTGAGACGCACGCGGCTGATCTGGATAAACACGCAGCACTGTATGTGAACAGCGATGAGAGCAACCGCGGATTCTTGAATGCGAGCGGAAGCTACCAGGTGGAGCGGGTGATTAATGACGTTGCTCGCGACGTGACCGATCCGGAGACGAATGGTTCGGTATGGGATCGGCAGCGGGCGGCTCGGGCAACGCGTCCGGCTGGCGCGCGTGGGGGTGGCGGCGGTGGTGCGGCCGCCAGCGGGAAGGACGCGGAGATCATTCCGATTGGGGCGTTGGGTAGCGGATCGGACTTTGCGGCGTTCATCGACCATATGGGCATCACGACAGTAAGTCTGGGGTTTGGCGGTGAGGACCGTGGAGGGACGTATCACTCGGCGTACGACACGCCGTGGTTCATCGAGCACTTCGGCGACAAGAAGTCGCTCTATGGGAAGGCGCTGGCGGATACGGCGGGAACGATCGTGATGCGATTTGCGGATGCCGATGTGCTGCCGTATGACTTCCGCAACCTGGCGACGACGTTGAACGGCTACAGCGGCGAGCTAAAGGCGCTTGTAAAGCAGCTGCAGGGCGACGCGAAAACACGGCAGCGGAACATCGATGCAGGGTATTACAAGCTGGCTGCCGATCCACAGAAGTCATTAAAGATGCCGGAGGCACTGCCGAGTCCGCCGGATATGGACTTTGCTCCGCTGGATGCTGCGATTGCGAAGTTGGGTACCGCGGCGGCGCAGTTGAAGTCTGCTGAGGATGCGGCGGGAGCGCTGGATGCGGCGAAGGCGGAGAAGATCAATGCTGCACTGACGCTGGCGGAGAGGAAGTTCCTCAATCCTGCGGGACTGCCCCGGCGACCCTGGGTGGAGCATGTTCTGTATGCGCCGGGATGGTACACGGGCTACGGCGTGAAGACGGTGCCGGGAGTTCGTGAGGCGGTTGAGGACGGGCGCTTTGAGGAGGCTAAGCAGCAGTTAGTAGTGGTGACGAATGCTGTGAACGCGGAGGCGGAGTATCTCAACGGGATCGCGCAGGAGTTTGCTGCTAAGTAGGTAGCTTAGAAGGAAGGGCCGCCTCAATAGCGAGGCGGCCCTTTCTCTTACGACAGCTACTGCTTCTTGCCTTCGCGCTCGGTACCGTTCTGGTGGATGACGAGGCGATTGACCGTGTGGGTAGCGGGGTCGCGGAAGAACTCTACCTGGGCGTCGGTGACCTTGAGGAAGAAGTGGGAGTCGGATTCGGCGAAGAGGTCGACGGGGTTCTGCTTGCCGAGTTTGGCGGTGAGGCGGGGGCCGTTGACGGCGATGATGAGGTCGGCGTCGAGGGCGGCCACGCGGTAGGTTCCAACGTAGTCAGGGAGCGTGGCGGGAGGGAGGGTGATCTCCTCGCGCTCAGAGGTCAATGTGACGGACTGACCGAGGGCCACTTTGCCAATGTAGCTGGCGATCTGATCGGGTGCGCCGCCGTTGAGATTAGCGAGGACGATGACGGTGAGTTTGTCGTCGGGATAGTAGTTGAGCGAGGTGTTGAAGCCCTCGATGCCTCCACCGTGAGTGATGAGCTTGTGTCCATCGTTGGGACGGATGAAGAGGCCGAAGCCGTAATTTTCTTTGAAGGGCATGGTCATCTTCGCGAGCGATTCAGGCTTGAGCACCTTACCTCCGAAGAGAGCCTGCTCCCACTTGAGGAGGTCACCGGTGGTGGAGTAGAGAGCGCCGGCAGAGAAGGGGATGGTCATGCTGATGTATCCGGCGTGCTGGATCCCTTTGGGCGAGGGCGCGTAGCCCTGGGCACGCTGTGGGAGGATGGCGGCGTTGGAGTCGATGCCGGTGGATGTCATGCCGAGAGGGGTGAAGATATTTTGCTGGAGGAAGTCGGCATAGCTCTGTCCGGAGATTTTTTCTACGAGGTAGCCAAGGAGGACGTAGCCGGAGTTGGAGTAGGTGAACTTGGTGCCGGGTTCAAAGTCGAGGGGCTTATCGCGGAAGCGGGCGACCAGCTCGGTGGGATTGGTGTTCTTCCATTCGGTGGTAGGGTAGTCGGGGAAGCCGGTAAAGCTGGGGATCCCTGAGGTGTGGGTGAGGACGTTGTAGATGGTGACCTTCGACCAGGCGGCCGGGGCGTCGGGCATGTACTTGCTGACAGGGTCGTCGATGCTGAGCTTGCCGCGCTCTTGTAAGAGCAGGATGCTGGTGGCCGTGAACTGCTTGGTGATGGAGCCGAGGCGGAACTTGGTAGCGGGGGCGTTGGGGACGTTCCACTCGAGGTCGGCGGAGCCATAACCCTGGTCGACGAGGGTGTGGCCGTCTTTGACGACGAGAACAGTGCCCATGAAGGTCTTGTCGTTGGCGTACGAGGCGATGATCTGCTGCATGCGCGGGGTGGGGTCGGAGGTCGTGCTTTGTGTGAGAGCAACAACCGGCGCGAGGCAGAGGACAGAGGCAGCAATACGGTAGAGGCTCACCATGGTCCTTTGTACGTGCGAGAACAGGGGAAAGTTCGTTCGAATTAAACGCAACCCCGTGCCGAGCTAATCGGAACGGAGATTCTAAATACGGTTCCACTCTTTCCGCCACGGGTGCTGCTACGTACACGAATGCGGCCGCGATAGCGATCGACGATCTTTTTTGAGAGTGCGAGACCGAGGCCGGTGCCACGCCCGATTTTCGTCGTGAAGAAGGGCCGGAAGATCTTCTGGCAGTTCTCCGCGGGGATTCCTGGACCGTTATCTGCAACGGTGACGCGAACCTCGTCACCTGTTCTTCTGACACGCACATGCAAGGTGCCGTTTTCTGGAAGAGCATCGACTGCATTGGCGACGAGATTTGAAAGTACCTGAAGCATCTCTCCACGAGAGATCGCGGGAGCGATGACTGGGTTGAGATCTTTTACGAGTCGCAGGTTTTCTTCTCTATCGCTCGCTGATGTACACGAAGCGCCGCCTCGGCGATCGGAACAAGTTCGACGGACTGGGGGTCCTCCGACGCTCTTACAAAGCCGAGGGTATACCCCGTGATCTCGGCGACCGTCCGTATCTGTTCCTCGGCCAGGCGCATGTATTGGCGAACTTTGTCGGGATTGTCAGATTCCAGATTGGTGAGAAAGATGAGATTGGAGAGCGCTTCGAGGGGATTTCTGATCTCGTGCATGAGTTCGAGGGCGAGCAAGCCAGCGACCCCACGCTCCTCCGACGCCCTTAGCACTTCCAGGAGAGATGAGAGGTCGGGTTGCGAATCGGGGATAGCGAACTCAGCCATAAGCGTGATTCCTTTGCTCTGGAGAGAACGCATCTTGCGCGTCTTTTTTGGAGTGGCCTACTCCTCAGACCAGTTCGTACGCCTAACGCGTAGGATGCCGCGGGGATTTCTTGTGTTGCAAGGTGATAAGGCGACGCGATGACTTCAAGCCCTTTTGACGGGAGGATGCGATGCACACGTGGAAGCCAGCGCGATCCAGTATTTCGCGACGCGTGTAGAGAGTGGCATCGTCGTACCCCAAAGGGAAGAATGGACTGAGAAGAAGGAATTATGAGGTCAATCCCCTTGACTGAGGATTTATTTGAGGCAAAAGTAACCATTATTTCCAACAAGTTGTGTCGTTCAGCGGACAAAACATTTGTTCATAAAGACGTATAGTCACACACACTGGCAATGCAGATTGGCAGCTCTAGTCAGAGACGTAATTTTCCCCCGTCCTCCTTGGCGGTCCGTTACGAACTGATGTAAGCGACCGTACCCAAAATGTCTATCGACAACTTCCTTCTAGCTTCTCTTACACCCGAGAGTCGTAAATTGATCGTGTCTCGGTCGATACCTGTCGTGTTGCCGTTGCGAGAGATTTTGTACGAAGCGAACGACACACCCGAATACGCCTACTTTGTCACCTCGGGACTCGCGTCGGTGGTGACCTCAATGCTTGACGGCGCGACGGCCGAGATAAGTTTTATTGGCCGCGAAGGCCTGGTGGGAGCATTTCACCTGATTGGACCGGCTGAGGTTCCGACGAACTGCTTTATGCAGATGGCAGGCTCGGCGCTCAGAATCCCCATTACGGATTTGAAGGAGATCTTCGATACGTCGGAGGAGGTTCGTGAGCGGATTCTGGAGACGGTGCAGGAGCAGGCACTGACGATCGGCCAGATTTCAACCTGTAATCGACTGCACGAATCGCAGGAGCGCCTGGCGCGCTGGCTGTTGATGGCGCGAGACCGAACACAGTCCGATGAACTTAACATCACGCAGGAATTTCTTGCGGAGATGCTTGGCGCACGACGTACGACAGTGACGATGGTTGCCGGGGCCATGCAACGCAGCGGCTACATTGAATATCGCCGCGGTAAGGTGCGAATTATCGACCAAAAGAAGCTTGAGGCAGCCGCATGCGATTGCTACAAGGTGGTCAAGCGCTTATATGACGGCCTATATAAAGAAACTCCTGGGATAGCGTTGAAGAAGGCGGCGTGGTAGGCAGCTATTGCGGTGTGATGATGCCTCCTACGGGGAGGCTGGTGGGTAGGGTACCGGGGCGGCGGAGGTGCATTGCCTCGGCGGTCATGTCGGTGTACTTGAGGCCGGCGCCGGTGTTGAAGAGGACGACCTTGTCGGTGGGCTTAAGCTCACCGGCTTTCAAAAGCTGGTCGTAGGCGGCGGTGGCTGCTGCGCCTTCTGGGGAGAGGAAGATTCCCTCGTTGCGGCCGTAGTCGAGGATGCTCTCAAGGATGGTTGCGTCGTCGCTGGCGATGGCTTTGCCGCCGGACTGAGCGAGGATGTCGAGGATGATGTAGTCGCCGTAGGGCTTGGGGACGCGGAGGCCTGCGGCGAAGGTGTCGGCGTTCTGGAAGAACTCGCTGGCGGGCTTTTGCTCTTCGAAGGCCTTGACGATGGGTTCGCAGCCTGCGGCCTGGAGGGCGTACATCTTGGGGCGCTTGCCGGTGACCCAGCCGAGCTGCTCCATCTCTTCGAAGGCTTTCCACATACCGATGAGGCCGACGCCTCCTCCGGTCGGGTAGAAGACGGCGTCGGGATAGGTCCAGCCGAGCTGCTCGACGAGTTCGTAACCCATGGTTTTTTTGCCTTCGACGCGGTAGGGCTCCTTGAGGGTGGAGATGTCGAACCAGACTTCGTTGGCAGGAGTGTTGGCCTCTTTTTGCTGCTTGATGCGCTCGCCTACGATGCGGGCGCAGTCGGAGATGAGGCCGTCGATGAGGTTGACGTCGGCACCGTAGACGACGCCTTCGACGTAGTTGGCGAAGGGAACGTCCTGGGGCATGAAGATGTGGGCGGCGATTCCGGCGGCAGCGGCGTAGGCGGCGAGGGCTCCGGCGGCGTTGCCAGCGGAGGGTACGGCGAGATGCTGGAGGCCGTAGTGCTTTGCCATGGTGACTGCGAGGCCGAGGCCGCGGGCCTTGAAAGTTCCGGTGGGATTGGCGCCCTCTTCTTTAATGTAGAGGCCGGGATAGCGCTTGGAGTGCAGCATGGGGGTCCAGCCTTCGCCGAGGGTGACGGGGGCGACGTCGGGCAGGACACTGGAGTAGCGCCACATGCCGAGGCTTACAGGAGACGCTGCTGCCTTTGCTGCGACGTCTTGGCGCTTCGCGGTGCGCTTGAGCTCGTCCATGTCGTAGCGGACGTAGAGGGAGCCAGCGCAGACGGGGCAGAGGGTTTGGGGAGTTTCAGCGGAGACGTGGTGGTGGCAGCGGGAGCACTCTAGCGATGCGATTGCGGGCATGATTCGATGCTACTAGAGGAGAAACGTTTTGGTGATCAGGAGGCGTACGGTCAAAATTTGTAGCGATTATCGCATTCGCGGCGATTACATTTGGAGAATTACTTCTTTCCGCTGAGGAGCCTGATGACTTTCCCCGTACTAAGCAGAGCCTTTGTTGTGCCCTTCTTTGTTATTGCTTCGTTCGCTGCACAGACTGCAACTGCTCCTGCTGGCCAGGGGGGCGCGTCTGCAGCCCAGACGATTAGCGCCAAGACGTCAGGTATGAGGCATATCGAAGGCTATTTTCCGTTGGACTGGGATGCGAGAGAGGGAAAGCTATACCTTGAGATTCCTCGGTCGAATGCAGAGTTTCTTTACACCCAGTCACTTCCTTATGGGACGGGTTCGAACGATCTTGGCCTGGATCGCGGCAAGACGGCTCCCGGCCTTGTCGTGCACTTCGAGCGGATTGGAAACAAGGTGCTGCTGGTGGAGTCGAACCAGGATTTTCGCTCTTCTTCGAGCGATCCGGCCGAGCAACTGGCGGTTCGGCAGTCATTTCCGGAATCAGTGCTATTCGGGTTTAAGGTAGCGGCTGAGAATTCGAACGGCGAGTTACTGGTCGATGCCAGTGAGTTTTTTCTGAGGGATTCATACGGCGTTGCCGAGCAGATTGCCGACACTGCGAAGTCCACAAAGAAAGAGCAGGGGACATACAAGTTTGACGATAAGCGATCTGCCATTGCGATCGACAGCACAAAAGGGTTTCCGAACAATACTGAGGTTGAATCGATTTTGACGTTCACGAGTGATGTGCCGGTTGAGACGAGCTTCGTGTCGAATGTGTCGCCCGATCCGCATGCAATGACGGTCAGGGAGCGCCAATCTTTCATCAAACTTCCCGAGGCGGGCTTTACTCCGCGGCGTTTCGATCCACGGGCGGGATACTTCCCTGCTTCCTATCGTGATTACTCGGCACCGCTGGGAGCTCCGCTGGACCAGATCTTTATTACGCGGCACCGGCTGATTAAGAAGGACGCAAATTGCAAGTCGAATTGTGAAGCAGCGGCACCAATTCAGTACTACGTGGATCGCGGCGCGCCGGAGCCCATTCGTTCAGCTTTATTGGAGGGGGCGCGCTGGTGGGACCAGGCGTTTCAGGCGGCGGGCTGGGCCAAGGGAACGTTCCGTGTAGATATTCTTCCGGCTGATGCTGACCCGATGGATGTTCGCTACAACATTATTCAGTGGGTGCATCGATACACTCGCGGCTGGAGCTATGGAGCAGAGATCAACGATCCGCGTACGGGCGAGATCATCAAGGGAAATGTAACGCTGGGGTCGCTACGGGGACGACAGGACTACATGATCGCGGAGGCTTTGCTTTCGCCGTATGTGGTGGGGAAGACGGTTACTCCGGAGAACGATCCGATGCTGCAGATGGTGCTGGCGAGAATACGACAGCTTTCAGCGCATGAGACGGGCCACACCCTGGGAATTGCCCACAACTTTGCTGCAAGTACTTTTGGAACGACTTCACCGAATGGAACGTCGGTGATGGATTATCCGCATCCTTATATCGCGCTGGGCAAGGATGGAGTTCCCGATCTGTCGCATGCGTATGCGGTGAATATTGGCGAGTGGGACAAAGTCGCTGTTGATTATGGTTACCGCGAGTTCGACAAGGGCGGCAAGCCGGTTGAAGACAAGGACGCGCTCAATGATGTTCTTGCGGCCTCGCAGAAGCGCGGACTGGTCTACATTACCGATGCCGATGCGCGGCCCTTCTCCGGAGCACATCCGCATGCGCATCTATGGGACAACGGGCCTGATGCGGCAGATGAGCTGAATCGGATTCTTATGGTGCGGTCAGCTGCGCTGGCGCGGTTCGGGGAGAACGCAATCAATGTGGGAACGCCGATGGCCCAGCTTGAGGACACGCTGGTACCGCTATTTCTGCTTCATCGGTATCAGACAGAGGCTGCGATTAAGGTGATCGGAGGACTGGACTATCGATATGCGCTGCGCGGCGATGGCCAGCTTGTTACGGAGATCGCTTCGCCCGATGAGCAGAAGAAGGCTTTGACGGCGGTTTTGAAGACGCTTTCACCGGAGACGCTTACGGTGCCGGAGTCGCTATTGAAGATTATTCCGCCCCGCCCGAATGGGTTGAGACGATCGACGGAGTCGTTTGCCTCCGAGACCGGGTTGACGTTCGATCCTGTAGCGGCAGCGGAGAGTTCGGCAGACCTTACGCTTGCCGTTCTGCTTGATCCAGCGCGGGCTTCGCGATTGATTCAGTACCATATGAGGGTTCCGGCTTCCCCCTCACTTCGCGGAGTGCTCGAGGCAATCTCAAAGACAACGGCAGAGCGTCCAGAGGGTGGACATACGATGTCGTCGGAGGTGGAGCGAGCGGTGGAGTTTCGCGCATTGGAGGCAATGCTGGCGCTGGCGGTGAATCCGCGGGCTTCGACCCAGGCGCGGGCAATTGCGCGATCGCACATCAATGATGTGCTGAAGGAGTGGACGTCTGCGGCTCCACTGACGGACACGGCAGAGGCGATTCACCGGGCGGCACTGACTGATCGTATCCATGAGTTCGAGCGAGATCCGGCGAAGTTTGTTCCCGCGAAGCCAGTAGAGGCTCCTCCCGGCATGCCCATTGGAGACGATGAGGACTTCTAAAGATTTCGGTGCGGTGGTGCAAGGCTGCGTGGCAAGCGCGAGCGGCGGAGAACTCCTAAGATGGTGGCAGGAGTTTTTGTGAGCGTAATGCGAATGGTCGCGGTGGATGTGGACGGCACCCTTCTGGGCGCCGATGGCAAAGTGAGCGCGCGGAATGTGGCGGCGCTGAAGGCAGCGGAGCGGGCCGGGGTGGAGGTTGTTATCGCGACGGGCCGACGACACAGCTACGCGATGCGGGTGCTTCGGGGACTCGGATTGCGGGAGGAGAACGGGCTGATTAGTTCGAATGGAGCAGTAGTGCGGACGATGGGAGCGCGACTGCTGGAGAGGACTCTACTGGAGCAGGAGACAGCAGAGTGGCTTTGCGGACACATGGGGGAGTTTCGGCGATCGCTGCTGGTAACTTTCGACCGCGTGCAGGCGGATGGAGAGGATACGCGCGGGGCTCTGGTGGTTGAGGAGATGGACGAACTGAATGAGAGCATCGGGAAATGGATGGCAGCCAATGAACCTTACATTGAGCGGGTGGTTCCGATGGAGGCGGCGTTGGGGCGCGAGGGACTGATTCAGATGATGCTGTGTGGGACGATCGAGCGGATGCGGGAGGCGGAGGCGCTGCTGCTGGGGGACCCGAAGATGTTGGGGGCGGGTATCGAACCGCTGCGGAAGAGCGAGATACGGCGAGAGCGCGGCGGAGCAAGGGGAACTGCATCGTCGCTTGCAGAGGCGGCATTGCACCGGACGGAGTACCCGGAGAGAGATTTGAGCATTGTGGACATACTTCCAGCGGGATGCAGCAAAGGAAAAGCCCTGCTGGACCTTGCGCTGGAGCGCGGGGTGGAGCGAGAGGAGATCCTGGCGATTGGGGACAACTGGAACGATGTCTCAATGCTGGAGGCAGCAGGGAGCGCCGTGCTGATGGCGAATGCTCCGGAGGATTTGCAGGAAGTTGCCGTGGGGCGCGGGTGGAGCGTGGGAGCGCACCATCTGGAGGATGGCGTGGCACAGGCGGTGGAGGCTGCCCTGGATGGGGCGTTGAGTATCAACCGCTCATAAGAAAGACGAGGGGGCGATCGGTCTTCTTGCCCGTCCACTCCCAACGGCTGATGAGGATGGAGTAGGTGACGAGGGCGGTCTCGCCTTCTCCGAAGAGCAGATATGCGACGGACTGCTTCATGAGATTGCGGCTGGTGAGCGCGAGGAGAATGCTGATGGGGTCGAGCAGCTCGCTGATGTAGGCGACGCTGTTGGCGATGGCGACGGCGCCGCTGGCTTCGACGACGTAGTGTTCGCCGTCACGGGTGACGCGGAGACGAAGCTTGGCGGTGAACTCGCTGCGGTTGTCCTGCAGGCTGACGTTCAGGAAGGCCAGCGGCTCGGTGATGACGTAGTGCTGACGGATCTTCTGCTCGATTGGCTGACGGCTGAAGGAGCCTGTGCGGCTGTAGGGGACGAGGCAGACCTTTTTGCCGACGATGGAAGACCACAAGTCGGCTGATGCCTGGTCGACAAAAGTGACCTCGGTGATGCGCATCTCCGTGGCGCGGACGGAGCGACTGATGGCGCTGGCGAGGAGGAGAAGCAAGATGAACGTCGAGGCGATGATGATGCCGTCGGGCCGCTCAAGGATGTTGTCGACGAGGGTGTAGAGGAAGACGAGGGAGACAAGGACGAAGTAGAACGCGCGAAGGATGGTCTGGGGGCTTCCTATCGTGCATTCCTTCCAGAGCGCGATGCTGACTGCTACCGCCGCGGAGAGCATGAGGACGAGGACGCCGGTGGCGTAGGCTCCGCCCTGCGCTTCGACGTTGGCACGGAAGACGAGAGTGATGACGACATTGATGGCGAACAGGACTAGGACGAGAGGCCGCTGAAAGGAGGTCCAGCGCGGTGCCATGCCGAAGCGCGGGAGGTACCGCGGGATGAGGTTAAGGAGGCCGGCCATCGCGGAGGCCCCGGCGAACCAGAGGATGAGGATGGTGGAGAAGTCGTAGACGGTGCCGAAGGCGCCTCCCAGCAGATGATGCGCGAGCCAGGCGATGGCCCTACCGGATGCTTCGCCGCCTTCTCTGTACTCGGACTCGGGTATGAGGAAGGTGGTGACAGTGCTCGAGAGCAGGAGCATGACGCTCATGATGACCGCGGCTGTGAGCAGGAGCTTGTGGGTGGCGCGGATGCGTCCTTGCGGGATGGCATCGTCCGTCGTGTCGTTCTCGTTTGTAATGAGCGGCATGACGGAGACGCCGGTCTCAAAGCCGCTGAGTCCGAGGGCGAGCTTGGGGAAGACGAGCGCGGAGACGATGAAGATTGCCGTCCAGTCGCCGTGGCTGGACACGACCTGGTGCCAGCTGCGGATCAGCTCCGGGTGGCGGAAGACCTCCCAGAGACCGCGCACCAGGACGATGATGTTGAGGGCGAGGTAGGGGACGGCGACGACCTGGGCAAGGCCGATGGCCTCGCTGAATCCGAGGAAGAAGACGATGGCGAGCAGGAGGAGAAGGCCGAGCGTGAGCAGGATCGGCGAATCGCCGACGTAGGGGTGCAGGTAGGAGTTGGCGATGGCGTGGCGGGCGGCGTCGGCAGCGGAGAGGGTCATGGTGATGACGAAGTCCGTACCGGCGAAGCCGAGGAGAACGAGGACGAAGAGCTTGCTTCTCCAGCCGGAGAAGAGATTTTCAAGCAAGGCGATAGAGCCCTGACCGACGTAGGAGCGTTTGGCGACCTCAGAGTAGACGGGGACGGCGGCGAGCAGCGTAACGACGACCAGGATGGAGGTAGCCGGAATGGAGAGAGCGCCAGCGGCGAGCAGGGCGATACCGGGTTGATAGCCGAGGGTGGAGAAATAATCGACGCCGGTGAGCCAGAGGATCTTGTGCCAGGGGTGGGTTTTTTCCGTTACCTCCGTCTGATCAAGACGATTGCCGCCGCTAAGGAAGCGGCCCAGCGGGGTCTTTGGCGGGAGTTCTCCACGGGTGGGGAGATGCAAGATAAGAGGAGGTTTGCCGGCGTTCTCCATATTTGCCTTCATCGTATACCGGGATGTGCCGAGCATCACCGCTTCGTGTAGTGGGGAATAGGCCCAGCGGTGGTAGGCTTTGAAAAGCGATGATGCGATTCGGTTTAGTCCGGCTATGGTTGCTGGGGTTATCTGGGGTTGCTGCGACGATGGCGCAGGCGGCCGAGCATGTCACGCTTAAGAACGGGTTCGCCATAGATTGCTCGCGACGTGAGGTAGTGGGAGATCACGTGCGGTTGTACATGGTGGGTTCCAATATCGGCTCTGAGAGCTATCTGGAAGTTGCAGCGGGCGCGGTAGTGCGGGTGGAGACGATTCCGGATTTGCCTGAAGCCGCGCCAATTGTGGTGAAGACCGGTCCAGTGGTTGCAGGCGCTCCTGGGTTGACGCTTACGCGTGAAGAGATGCATACGATGCTGTCTCATGCCGGTACGGAGCACAACATCGACGAGGACCTGCTGGCGAGCGTTGTTCGAGCTGAGAGTGGTGGGCAGGTACGGGCGGTTTCGCGCACCGGAGCGCAAGGATTGATGCAATTGATGCCCGGTACGGCGACGGAGCTTGGTGTTGGGAATGCATTTCAGCCGGAGGAGAATATTGGTGGCGGAACGGCATACCTGGACCAATTGTTGAAGCGCTACAACGACAACGTGGCGCTTGCGCTGGCGGCATACAACGCTGGGCCGGCAGCGGTGGACCGGTATCACGGCATTCCTCCTTATCGGGAGACACGAACGTATGTGGCGCGGGTGGTTCGTGAGTTCAACCGAAGGAAACAGGCGGCTCGCGTGGGTGAGCAGGTAGCGCAGGCAAAGTGACGGCACAGAAGACACAGGCAAAGCGGCAAGAGCGCCGAGGGAGCGGGCTGCAATGAAGAATCGGAGTGCGATGCTGTGGGGCGGCCTGACGGTGGCGCTTGCCGTTCTAGTCTTCGTCTATCGCGACCGGATTCATTTTGACTGGGATAACTTCTTGCAGCAGCTGAAGCATATTCACCAGGGCCATGCGCTGGCCGGGATCGTGCTGATCTATCTCACCTATTGGCTGCGAGCGATCCGATGGAGCATCTTCGTGAAGCCGATCAAGAACGTGTCCATAGCGTCACTGATCGGCCCGCAGTTTATCGGGTTTACGGCGGTGGCCTTGTTTGGCAGGCTGGCCGACCTGACACGACCGGTTCTGGTTGCGAAGAAGATCCAGGTCCCGCTGAGCTCGCAGATTGCGATCTATACGCTCGAGCGGATGTTTGACCTCGGCTCGGCGGCGCTGATCTTCTCGACAGCTCTGGCGTTTGCGCCGAAGAACACTCCTAGCTATGACATCTTTATGCGGGTGGGCCGGGGAAGCCTTGTAGTAACACTGGTCATCGCCATCTTTGCAGGGGCGATTCGCGTGGCTGGCGGGGCGGTGGCTGCATTTGCGCGACGAGTGTTGAGTCCGCTGTCGAAGCCCGTGGCCAACAGCATTGCAGAGAAGATTGAGGGTTTCCGCGAAGGTCTGAGCGGTCTGAAGACATGGCGTGAGCTTGCTACGATCGTGGGGCTCTCCCTGCTGATGTGGGGGATGATCGCGTCGGCGTACGTGCAGACGACACATGCGTTTGTGAACACACCGGAGCTGGCGAACCTGTCATTTTCGCGGGCGATGCTGTTGATGGCGGCAAGCCTGGGCGGCAGTCTATTGCAGTTACCCATCGTTGGGTGGTTTACACAGATTGCGGTAACCGCTGCAGCGATGCATGCATTCTACGGCGCTCCGATCGAGGCAGCGACGGCGTGCGGCGCGATGCTGCTGACGGTGACATTTCTTTGCATTATCCCTGGCGGGCTGCTGTGCGCACGAATCGACCATGTGAACCTGAAGAAGGTGGCGGAAGAGAGCGAAGAGGCGGCCAAGGAGACAACAGTCGCCGCGGTGGGGCCTGGCACATAGCGGAAGACTGCTAGAATCAAGGCATTCCGATGAAGTGTCCTTACTGCGGTTTTACCCAGGATCGAGTGGTCGATTCGCGAGAGAGCAAAGAGGCGGACTCGATTCGCCGCAGACGTGAGTGCGAGGGCTGCAATAAGCGGTTCACAACGTACGAGCGCATAGACGAGATTCCCTACATGGTGGTGAAGAAGGACGGCCGGAGAGAGAAGTTTGACCGGCAGAAGGTTTTGAGCGGGTTGCTGCATGCCTGCGAGAAGCGGCCTGTCTCGGCGATCAAGCTGGAACAGATTGTGGATGAAACCGAGGCCTATGTCGTCGATTCGCCGGAGCGGGAGCGTTCGACCAGCGAAGTAGGCGAGCTGATTATGACGCGGCTGAAGGAAATCGATACGGTAGCGTATATCCGATTTGCCAGCGTCTATCGGGACTTCAAGGATGTCCGCGAGTTTAAGCAGGAGCTGGAAGAGCTGCTCAGCGGGAAAGATCAGAAGAAGAAAAAGTAAGAGAAATCCGACAGAGAGATTTCACAGCAAACGACGAGAAGAAAGCTGGAGAGATATGGCAGTCGAAAGAACGCACAAGATTACGTTAATTCCGGGAGACGGCATTGGGCCGGAGGTTTCGGGCGCGGTCGTGAAGATCGTCGAGGCGGCGGGCGCGGTGAACGGCGCGGGATTTGAGTGGCACCGCTATGCGGCGGGAGCGGAGGCTTTCGAGCAGACGCGTGAGTACATTCCGAAGGCGCTGTATGAGTCGATCGAACAGAATAGGGTCGCCCTGAAGGGACCGGTGACGACACCGATCGGCGGTGGGTTTGCGTCGATCAATGTGACCCTGCGGAAAAAGTTCGAGCTGTTTGCGAACTTCCGCCCTGTGAAGAGCCTGCCGGGGCTGAAGACGAAGTACGAGAACATCGACCTGATCATCGTCCGCGAGAACATGGAGGACCTGTACGCAGGGCTGGAGCACGAGATCGTGCCAGGCGTGGTGCAGTCGCTGAAGATCATTACGGACAAGGGCTCGTCGCGGATTGCGCAGTTCGCCTTCGATTATGCGCGCAAGCATGGGCGCAAGAAGGTGCATGCAATCCATAAAGCGAACATCATGAAGCTGTCGGACGGCCTGTTTCTGCGCTGCTGCAGGAGGGTCGCGGAGGGGTTTCCTGAGGTTGAGTACAAAGAACACATCGTCGATAACACGTGCATGCAGCTGGTGCTGAATCCGTACCAGTACGACATTCTGTTGACCGAAAACCTATACGGCGACATTCTGAGTGACTTGTGCAGCGCGTTTGTGGGCGGGCTCGGGCTGGTTCCGGGAGCGAACCTGGGCACGGAGTGCGCGATCTTTGAGGCTGTGCATGGGTCGGCTCCGGACATTGCAGGCAAGGACATGGCAAACCCGACTGCCCTGCTGCAGTCGGCGGTGCTGATGCTGCACCACATCAACGAGAAAGCAGCTGCGGAGCAAGTACAGAATGCCATCGAGCAGGTGTATCGCGAGGGCAACGTGCTGACGCGCGACGTGGGCGGCACGGCAGGAACGAAGGCGTTTGCGGATGCTGTGTTAGCGGCGATGGACTCGCCAGCTGCGAAATAGGAGAGAAGCGGGATGAGGATTCTTGGCTGGCCGGCAGTGGCTCTGCTGGCGTTGGGTGCTGTGATTGGTCTTGGGGGATGCAAACCCAACGAGGCGATTCGACGCGGCGCTGTGATTGGCAAAGGGACGAAACCGAACGAGACGCCAAAGGGCGCGGAGATCGACGAGGCAACGGCAGGAGCGATCACGGGCACTGTGAACTTTGCAGGCAAGGCACCGGAGCGGCTGAAGATCGACATGAGCCAGGACCCTGTGTGCTCGATTACCGGGGGCGAGAACCTTGCCGAGCAGTTCGTGGTGCATGGCGGCAAGTTGGCAAACGTCTATGTCTACGTCAAAGGAGGGCCGGAGGCTGCGATGACAGCGACGGCTCGGTCGACGGCTCCTGTGGTGTTGGACCAGGTTGGGTGCAAATACACGCCGCATGTGGTCGCTGTGATGCGCGGCGGGACAGTGGAGTTCCGCAACTCGGACGGAACGATGCACAACATCCACACGATGCCTGCTGGTAATCCGGCAGTGGATGTATCGCAGGGGGCAAAGGGTGCTCCGGAGCAGAAGCAGTTCGATACTCCGGAGATCATGATGCCTGTGCGGTGCAACAACCACCCGTGGATGAACGCGTTTATCAATGTCTCGGCGACGCCGTTCTTTGCAGTGTCTGATGTGGACGGACGATTCAGCATCAAGGGCCTGCCGCCGGGCAAGTACACGCTGGCCGCGGTCCACGAGAAGCTGGGCGAGCAGACAGTTACGATAGAAGTTGCATCGAAGGAGCAGGCGAAGGCAGAGTTTACCTACTCGATGAAATAGGGGGTGGAAGAATGGTGCTGGCAGCAGCGATGGGTCAACAGGTTGTGGAACGCGGATTCAGCCTCACATTGATCTCACACCAACTTCCCTTCTGGTTCCTGGTCTTCGCGTTGTTTCTGCCGCGTGTTTCGCTGGCAGTGGCCTGGTTTCAGGGTCTGCTGGTGCCGTTTCATCTCGTCGGGTGGATTCCGTTGGTCTTTGCCATCGTGTTGCCCCGCGCGCTGGTTTTGTACATGATCTACCTGGACCAGGGGGTAAGTCTCTGGTTTCTGATCCATCTGGTGGCGGCGATCGCGGTTTGGGGAGGCGGGGGTCACACGTATAGCCGCCGACGCGGCGACGGGTAGCGGGCGTCGGATATGTGACCGACGGACGGAGGTCTCGTGACTCCGGATGGCAGGCGCGTTATTCTGAAAGGACTATGGAACGGCGACAGATAGGCATTCTTGGCGCGACCGGCATGGTCGGTCAGCGATTCATTCAGCTTCTGCACAATCACCCCTGGTTTGAGATTTCCTGGCTGGCAGCCAGCGATCGCAGCGCGGGCAAAGCCTATGGCGAGGCCTGCAAGTGGAAGCTCGACACGCAACTGCCGGCAAAGATTGCGGCGATGACCGTGCAACCGAACGTTCCCGAACTGTGCGAGGGCGAACTCCCGAAGATTATCTTTGCTGCTCTGGATGCGGACATTGCCCGAGAGCTGGAGCCGAAGTTTGCTGCCGCGGGTTGCGCGGTGATCTCGAACTCGAGCGCCTTCCGTATGGCCAGCGATGTTCCTCTGGTAGTGCCGGAGGTAAACGCAGGGCACCTCGACCTGATTGAGTCGCAGGCGTGGCGGCGCGAGAGCGGCGGCTACATTGTGACCAACCCGAACTGTTCTGCTATCGGGCTGGTGTTGGCACTCAAGCCGCTCGAAGAACGCTTCGGCATCGAGAGCATGTTCGTCTCGACGATGCAGGCGGTGAGTGGCGCGGGGTATCCTGGCGTGGCTTCCCTCGACATCCTGGGCAACGTCGTTCCCTTCATCAAGAACGAAGAAGAGAAGATGCAGGAGGAAGTCGGCAAGCTGCTGGGTCACATCTGCGGCAACCACATCGAAATGCTGGACGCGAAGGTGAGCGCGCATTGCAATCGCGTACCGGTAGAAGATGGCCACACGGAGTGCGTGAGTATCAAATTCAGGAAGAAGGCGACGCGCAACGAGATTCTGGCGGCATGGGCCGACTTTGCTCCGCTGCGTGGGCAACACCTGCCGACGGCTCCTGAGCAGCCGGTGGAGTTCGATGCCGCGGTGGACCGTCCTCAGCCACGGCTGGACCGCATGCGCGGGCACGGCATGGCTGCGACAGTGGGCCGTCTGCGCGAGTGTCCGCTGCTGGACTGGAAGTTTGTTGTGCTATCGCACAACACGATTCGCGGCGCGGCTGGAGCTGCTGTATTGAACGCTGAGATTCTGGCGCGCACGGGCAGGCTGGACAAGGTGGGAGTTCCGGTAGCACAGGGTCAGGCGGTGCTGGCTTGAGCGTAGCGCGGGAACAGCTTGTTGTGATGAAGTTTGGCGGCACCTCGGTAGAGGACGCCAAGGCGATGCTACGAACAGCGGCGATCGTTGCAGGACGCAGGAAAAAAGGGCTTTCGGCGATCGTGGTGGTCTCGGCCATGGCGAAGGTTACAGACCAGTTGCTGGCTGCAGCAGCAGCTGCAGGACGCGCCGACAAGGCCGGCTCCCTGGCGATCAGTGCGCGCCTGAGGAATCGGCATATCGATACGGCGTGCGAGCTGTTGGATGAGGCGCGGTTCGTTCCACTCCAGGCGTCGGTCCATCAAGAGTTCGACGCGCTGGACGATCTGCTGCGCGGCATTGCCGCTGTCGGAGAACTCACCGACAGGACGAGCGATCTTGTGGTGAGCTTTGGCGAGCGGCTCTCGAGCCGGATGGTTGCGGCAGCTTTTGACCAGCAGGGCCTGAATGGAACGCATGTCGACGCGCGCACGTGCATCATCACAGATTCGAACTATGGCAAGGCTGTTCCGCAGGAGCCAGCGATCGAGGCGAAGCTGACGGAGCTTGTTCTTCCTCTGGTGGAAGCTGGAAAGACGCCGGTGATGGGCGGGTTCATAGGATCGAACGCGGATGGCATTACGACGACGCTGGGGCGCGGCGGCAGCGACTACACGGCAGCGCTGGTAGGCGGCGGACTGCATGCAGGCGCAATTGAGATTTGGACGGACGTCAACGGCATCATGACGACCGATCCACGAATCTGCCCGGATGCACTGCGCGTGAAGACGATCAGTTTTGAAGAAGCCGCCGAGCTTGCCTACTTTGGCGCGAAGGTCCTTCATCCAGCGACGATTCTTCCGGCAGTGCAGAAGAGCATTCCGGTGTGGGTGCTGAATTCGCGTAACGCGGAGAATGAGGGCACGAAGATTACGGCCGTTGCTCCGCCATGCAAAAGCCCCTTTAAGAGCATTGCGGCGAAGAAGCGGCTGACGATCATCGACATCGTTGCCAGCCGCATGCTGATGACACACGGGTATCTGAAGGCTGTCTTTGATGTCTTCGATAAGTACAAGTGTGTGATCGATATGGTTTCGACCAGCGAGGTCAGCATCTCGCTGAGTGTCGACTCGAACGAGCGACTGCCAGAGATCTGCGAGGAGCTTTCCAAGATCGCTGATGTGAAGATGGAGGGCAGCAAGGCCCTGATCTGCATGGTGGGCGAGGATATTCGCGGGCACAACGGCATCGCGGGGCGGGTGTTTACTGCGATCAGTCACGTGAACGTGCGCATGATCTCGCAGGGAGCCAGCGAGATCAACATGAGCTTCATGATCGACGAGGAAGATGTTGAAGAGGCTGTGCGCAGCCTTCATCAGTGCTTCTTTGCCGATCCAGACGAGGCGGTGTTCGATATCACGGCCCGTGTCCCCGCAGTAAGCAAGGCATAGGAAGGAATATCGATGCGCGTACTGGTGCTGGGGCAGGGCAAGACAGGCAAACTGGTGGCTGAAGTAGCGGCAGAGCGCGGGCACAGCGTCCATGTATTGGACGCCAAGGAGAACGCGAACGCAGCCGCACTGACTCCTCCATTTGTCGCTGGTTTTGACGTGGTGATCGACTTCACGACTCCTGAGGCCGTGGTGCAAAACATGCGCGCAGTGCTGGCAACAGGAGCGAAGATGGTTGTCGGGACAACAGGCTGGTACGACAGGCTTGCCGACATGCGAGGGCTGGCCGAGCGCAAGCAGGCGGGTCTGTTATACGGCACCAACTTTTCTGTCGGCGTGCAGGCGATGCTGCAGCTTGCGAAGAAGATGGGCGAACTCCTGAAGAAGGCTGGCTACACCTTCGAGATCGAAGAGACGCACCATGTGACGAAGATGGATTCGCCTTCAGGAACAGCGTTGACTCTTGCCAGTGTTGTGAAAGAGGCGACAGGTGTGGCGGATGTTCCGATCAAGGCCCATCGTCTGGGCGACGCTGCTGGGCTGCATATGCTGGAGGCAAAGGGTAAAGCGGACAAGATCGTCCTGACCCATGAGGCCCATTCACGGCGCGGGTTTGCCGAGGGAGCAGTTCGCGCGGCCGAGTGGCTCTCGACACGCACCGGATGCTTTGACTTCAAGGACGTTTGCGGCGGAATTTAGGCTGATCTCAAACGCGCTGTTGCTCCTGCTTCGGGCCTCCGCGTCTAAATGAAATAAGGAGTCATCATGAGCGTTGCTGAAGTTGCAGTTGAGAAGTTTTCCGATTTAACCCTGGATGAAAAACTAGACCGCCTGGCTGAGGTGGCCGTGAAGGTAGGGTTGAATCTGAAAGCCGGGCAGGAGCTGATTATGTCGGCTCCGATGGAGGCGCTGCCGCTAGCTCGCAAGATTACGGAGCAGGCTTACAAAGCTGGCGCTCTTCTGGTGACGACACTGTACGGCGACGACCCCAGCGTGCTGGCGCGGTTCCAGTACGCGCAGGATGCGAGCTTTGACTACGCGCCAGCATGGCTACAGGATGGCGTTGCCAATGGCTTCCGTGGTGGAGCGGCGCGACTGGCGATTGCGGGCGCCAATCCTGCGCTACTGGCTAAACAGGATCCAGCCAAGGTTGCGCGTGCCAATGTGGCGGCTTCAAAGGCTGGCAAGCCTGCGATGGAGCTGATTACACGCCACGAGATTAACTGGACAATCGTTGCAGCGGCTACTCCGGAGTGGGCGAAACTGGTCTTTCCGGGCGAGCCGGAGGATGTCGCGGTTGCGAAGCTGTGGGAGGCGATCTTTGCGGCCTCGCGAGTGAACGCGGATGATCCTGTCACCGAGTGGCAGCAACATGGAGCGCGCCTGAAGCAGCGGGTGGACTTTCTGAATGCGAAGCGGTACTCAGCGCTGCACTTCAAGTCGGCGGACGGATCGACGGACCTGAAGGTTGGCCTGGCGGACGATCATCTGTGGGCTGGGGGAGGTACGACGGCGGGCAATGGCGTCTACTGCCAGCCGAACATTCCCACCGAGGAGTGCTTCACAACACCACATAAAGACCGCGTTGATGGCGTCGTGAAGGCCTCGAAGCCTCTCTCTCACCAGGGAACGCTGATTGAGAACATTGCTGTACGGTTTGAGCGTGGCAAGATTGTCGAAGCTACTGCAACGGCTGGCGAAGACGTCCTGAACCGGCTGATCTCAACCGATGAGGGAGCACGACGGTTAGGTGAGGTGGCGCTAGTGCCACATAACTCACCTATCGCGCAGAGCGGAATCCTGTTCTGGAACACGCTGTTCGATGAGAATGCGGCAAGCCATATTGCGCTGGGGCAGGCTTATTCCACATGTATCGTAGGCGGCGAGAAGATGGATAACGCCTCGCTGGCAAAGCTCGGAGCAAATGAAAGCCTGATCCACGTGGATTGGATGATTGGCTCGGCGGAGATGGATGTCGATGGAATTGCCGCGGATGGCACAGTCGAGCCCTTGATGCGCAAGGGAGCCTGGGTATAGCGTTTTTTTAGACTATCTTCGTGGCTTTGCGGGCCCGGCGACTATGATCGCTGGGCTTTTCACTTCCCTATTGCGCCAGTTCCGGTTACACAAAGCGATGATTTTGCCTGTTTTCCACGTATTTTTTTAAATTTTTTGCGCGAAAGCGGCAGATTTTTGTGCGCGCTTGCGAATTTCGCTGTACATTGAAACTCATCACAGAGCTGATGCGTCAGTATCCGTGAATCCCATCACATTGTAGTCACTGCGTGAGCCGCGACGCTACGCAGGGCAAGTTCGAATCGCCGATCTTCGCCGTCAGCGCACGACTTTCTGTCGTTGCGTCGTCGCATCCGTCTACCCAAATCGCTATCTCGCTTATGCGAACAGAGGAGAGCCTTATGAGCAGCTTCCACACAGGTGTATCGCGCAGGTCCTTTATGCGAATTCTCGGGGCAGCCTCTGCAACTGCTGCCTCTTTTCCCGCGCTGGCGGCGGTTCAGCAGGGCGCTGCCGCTCCAGCCGCACAGAGCGGACGGCGTGGCCTGGGCGGCATGTCGGATATGGGCGAGATGCGTCAGCTCTCGGCAGACACTGTCATCATCAGCTCGAACGAGAACCCGCTTGGGCCAGCGCAGTCGGCGCTAACGGCGATCGGCGTAACAGGTCCTCTGGGCGGCCGCTATCACTTCGACGAGACCATGAAGACCCTCACCGCATTCAACGAGGTCTATGGCCTAAAGCGCGGTTACTCGGCGCTGTTCCCCGGATCGGGCGGGCCGCTGGATCTGGCGCTGATGTCGAACATTGGCCCGGACAAGCCACTGGTTTACGCTGACCCGAGCTACGAGCAGGGTCCACGCGCAGCCGACACGATGAAGGCTCCGAAGGTTCCTGTGCCGCTCACCTCTACCTATGCACACGACGTGAAAGCGATGGTAAAGGCTCATCCTTCGCCCGGCGCGTACTACATCGTGAATCCGAACAATCCCACGGGCACGATGACTCCGCGTGAAGACATCCTGTGGCTGCTGGCGAATAAGCCTGCCGGCTCGGTTGTGATCGTGGACGAGGCGTACCATCACTTCTCTGACCACGAGTCGGTGATTGATCAGGTCGCTCTCGACAAGGACATCATCGTGATGCGGACCTTCTCGAAGATCTACGGTATGGCCGGTCTGCGCGCTGGTTTTGCTGTAGCGCGGCCTGACCTGCTGCAGAAGCTGGGAACGGTCCCCGGACCGAGCCGCAGCCTGGCAAGCATCTCGATCACGAGCTCTGCCGCCGCACGCGCCAGCCTGCAGGACAAGGAACTGGTTCCGCTGCGCCGGAAGATTAACACGGACGTTCGCTCGGAGACGCTCGAGTTCCTCGAGAAGCATGGCTACAAGACGGTTCCCGGCTCGCAGGCGAACATGTTCATGGTCGATGTAAAGCGTCCCGGCAAGGACTTCCAGCAGTCGATGCTGAAGGAGAACGTCGCGATCGGTCGTACCTGGGCCGCGATGCCGAACTTCGTTCGCGTCACCGTGGGAACCAAGCAGGAGATGGCGAAGTTCCAGACGGCGTTCGTGAAGTGTATGGATTTGCCGCCAGGTGCGGTCAACGGCGCCTCGCTTCATATGCCCGAATTCCACGTTCCTTCAGAGCTTTACCGGGCCTGATCCGGACTGGCAGCTCTTACAGAGGAAGAAGCCCCGGGACTCCCAGCCGGGGCTTTCCGTTTTTCTGTAGGAATTTTGCATCAGGACGCGTCGCCGTGTGAGATTCGCGGCGTTCTACGCGGTAAACTGCAATCACTATGGAATTGAGGGGTTGTGGAACGGCGCTGGTGACTCCCTTTCGGGGAGATCTTAGCGTCGATGAGGCGGCACTGCGCTCACTGGTTGAGTGGCAGATTACGAGCGGCATTGGATTTCTGATTCCCTGCGGAACGACGGGGGAAGCTGCGACGCTAAGCGAGCAGGAATGGCTGCGCGTGGTCGAGGTGACCTGCGAGACCGCAGCGGGGCGAGTGCCGGTCTTCGGAGGATGCACGAACAACTCCACGCATGAGGCCGTCGAGAAAGTAAAGAAGCTGGCCCGTGTGAATGGGCTGACAGGCGTTCTGACTGCGAATCCCTACTACAACAAGCCAGGGCAAGAGGGCCAATATCAGCACTTCAAGGCAATTGCCGAGGCGGTGGATCTGCCTGTGCTGCTTTACAACATCCCTGGACGCACAGGCGTGAACCTCGAACCCTCAACGGTGCTTCGGCTGGCCGAGATTGAGAACATCATTGGCGTGAAGGAGTCGAGCGGGAACATCGTGCAGATTACAGAACTGGCAACGATGGTTCCGCGTGGCTTCAGGATTCTTGCCGGCGACGACTCCATGGCATTGCCTGTGCTGGCGCTGGGTGGGGCGGGTCTGGTTTCGGTGGCTTCCAATGTGATTCCCGCTGAGATGTCGGCGATGGTACGGGCTGCGATGGATGGCGACTGGGCGACGGCTCGCAGCGTGAACCAGCGTTATTTTCGGCTGATGCTGGCACACTTCTGGGAGGCAAGCCCGGCTCCGGTGAAAGCCGTGATGAAGATGATCGGTTGCGGCGATGATGTGCTGCGGCTGCCGATGGTACCGGTGAGCGATGCAACGCGAAAGCGGCTGGAGTTGCTCGTCAACGAGCTTGGCTTGCTTGAGGCTGCGACGAACGGGCAACAGCGGCGCGCCTCATAAGCAGCCATACATATTGGATTTTTTTTAGAGAAAAGGTGACAGGTGAGTCTGAACGGTTCGTTGCAGGAGAAGATTGAGCATTGGTTCGCCCAGGGTGCGGAGGCGATCGGAAACAAGGACGCAGAGGCAGCGTTTTTCGAACTGCGCGGGGCGCTTGAGGCCGGAACGCTGAGATCGGCGGAACCGGACGCTTCCCTACCTTTGGGCTGGCGCGTCAATGCCTGGGTAAAGCGTGGGATTCTGCTGGGCTTTCGACTGGGACAGATGGTCGAGATGGGCTGTCCGGATGGGTTTCGCTTCGTCGATAAAGCTACGTATCCTGCACGACGGTTTGCGGCGGGTGATGGCGTTCGCGTAGTGCCCGGCGGATCGAGCGTGCGAAGCGGGGCGTACCTTTCGAAGGGTGTCGTGGTGATGCCTCCGGCATATGTAAATGTGGGTGCATATGTCGACGAGGGCACGATGGTCGATTCTCACGCGCTGGTGGGCAGTTGCGCGCAGATCGGCAAGCGTGTGCACCTGAGCGCCGCGGCGCAGATCGGCGGCGTTCTGGAGCCTGTAAACGCCAGCCCTGTGATCATTGAGGATGACGCTCTGGTGGGAGGCAATACGGGCGTCTATGAAGGGACGATCGTGCGCAAGCGCGCAGTCATCGCAGCGGGAACGGTGCTGACGCGGGGAACGCCAGTCTATGACCTGGTCAAGGGCGAGGTCTACAAAGCGACAGCGGAGTCGCCGCTGGTGATTCCGGAGGGCGCGGTGGTTGTGCCTGGCTCGCGCGCAGTGTCCAAGGGCAAAGGCGCCGAATGGGGATTGAGCGTTGCGGCTCCTGTAATTGTGAAGTATCGCGATGAGAAGACAGAGCTTTCGCTGGTGCTGGAGGACGTGCTCCGATAGCCTTCTCCGCTTGCTGATAAGATTGAAGTTTCATGGCACAAGATAAGTTGAAGCTGATTCCGCTGGGCGGGCTGGGCGAGTTCGGAATGAACTGCATGGCTCTCCGCTGGCAGGATGACATTCTCGTCATCGACGCCGGCCTGATGTTTCCTGAAGATGAACTGTTGGGCGTGGACATCGTTGTTCCGGACATCAGCTATCTGACGGAGAACCGCGACAAGGTTCGCGGCATTATTCTGACGCACGGGCATGAGGACCATATCGGCGGCCTGCCCTGGATTCTCTCTGAGCTGAATGTTCCGGTCTTCGGAACGGAGTTCACCCTTGCCTTCGTCGAAGGCAAGCTGGAAGAGCACAACCTGCTGGACGACGCCGAGCTGAACGAGATCATCCCGGGCCACAGGATCACGCTGGGACCGTTCTCGATCATGCCGATCCGGGTGACGCACTCACTGGTGGACTGCGTTGCGCTTGCGATTCATACACCGGTGGGCGTGGTACTGCACACGGGCGACTTCAAGGTGGACCTTTCGCCCACCGATGGCCAGCCCTTTGATCTCCAAGCCTTTGCCGAACTCGGCAAGCAGGGTGTACTGGCGTTATTGCAGGATTCGACGAACGTTGACCGCCGCGGCTACACGCCGAGCGAGAAGGCGGTTCGGCCACGGCTGGATGAGATCTTCGGGCAGACGAAGCAGAAGCTCTTCTTCAGCTGCTTCTCGTCTTCAATTCACCGTATCCGTCTGGCGATGGAGCTTGCGGCCGAACACGGGCGCAAGGTCGCCATCATCGGACGCTCGCTCGACAACTCCACCGAGATCGCGCAGGACCTGGGATACCTCGAGCCGGCGCAGGGGCTGATCATCAATCCCGGCCAGATCAAGGATTATTCACCCGAAAAGCTGTGCATCATGATTACCGGCACGCAGGGCGAGCCAATGAGCGCCCTAAGCCGCGCCGCAGTGGACAATCACAAGTTTGCGCGCATCGAGGCTGGCGACACTGTTCTGCTCAGCTCGCGCGTGATTCCGGGCAACGAGAAGTCGATCTACCGCATGATCGACCATCTGGAGCGGCGCGACGCGAATGTTATTCATGATGATGGCACTTCGGGGCTAATCCACGTGAGTGGACACGGTAGCCAGGAAGAGCTGCGGCTGATGATCAATCTCGTCCGGCCCAAGTTCTTTATCCCAATCCACGGCGACTATCGCCACCTGAAGCGTCACGTAGAGCTGGCCTCGTCGATGGGGCTCGTCGAAAAGGCGATCCTGATGGAAGATGGCGAGGTTCTGGAGATCGATCGCAACTCGGCCACGAAGAGCGGTAAGGTGACAGTTGGCCGCGTGTGTATCGACTCCGGCGGCGCTGCTTCCGACGTAGTGGAAGACTTGGTCATTCGCGATCGCAGACACCTTAGCGAGGACGGAATCGTGCTGCCGATTATTGCCATCAACAAGGGAACCGGCAAACTGGAGAACCTGCCAGAGATCGTAATGCGTGGTATGGCGGTTTCCGAGGAAAGTCTGATCGCCGAAGCGCGACAAGTGGTGCAACGCACGCTTGATGGATCGTCAAGCGAGGAAAAGGCAGATTACGGAGTTATCAAAGAGAAGATCCGGACTGACCTGAAGCGCTTCATCCAGAAGAGCACAAGTCGTCGGCCCTTGATCATGCCCGTAATTCTCGAGATCTGATTACAAGGCCAATTTGCGAATCAGGCGCCCTCTCTTGGGCGCCTTTTCTTTTTGTAATGACGGCGGATAGGCAGGTGCCCTTTAGGGTACTGGGACAAGGAAACGCACCTTTCCGGGCGTAAGATTTAGATGCAAGCTGGACAAACCCTTGCAAAACACGGAAGAAACGGCAAGATTCCGGAAATAAACAACGCACGCGCGTGGGACGCATGGTGATCGTATGTTGAGTTTTGCACTCTGCCGTAGCCTCATTCTCGCTCTGGTCGGCACAGCCGGAGCACTGAGCGTCACGGCAATCGCACAGCAACAGAAGGACCAGCAGACAACAGCCACGGCTGAGTCGGCGACGCCTCCCCCCACTTCGGCGGCGGGGAGACAGAAGATCGGGCTTGTGTTCGAAGGCGGCGGGGCCTTGGGATTTGCTCACATCGGCGTGATCCAGTGGATGGAAGAACATCACGTTCCGGTGGACTACGTTGCAGGCACAAGCATGGGTGGCCTGGTGGGAGGACTCTACGCATCGGGTCTCGGACCGGATGAGATCAAGGAATTTGTGAAACGGATCGACTGGGGGGCAGTCCTGAGCGGACAGGTTCCATTTCAGTCATTGAGCTTCCGCCGCAAGGAAGACAAACTGGCCTTCCCGAACCGGCTGGAGTTCGGCCTGAAACATGGCTTCAGCCTGCCTAGCGGTTTGAACACAGGCGCAGCCGTTGGCCTGCTCTTTGACCGAACGATGCTTCCCTACTGGGATCTTAAGAGCTTTGATGATCTGCCGATTCCATTCCGCTGCGTCGCCACTGAGATCACGACAGGGCAAGCGCATGTCTTTGACGACGGCTCGCTGGCCCAGGCGTTGCGGGCCACGATGTCGATCCCGGGAGTTTTTGCGCCGGTATACCGCGGTAACGAGATCTACTCCGATGGAGGGGCCGTCGACAACCTGCCCGTGGACGTTGCACGTTCGATGGGCGCGCAGATCGTGGTCTCGTCCTATCTGAATTCGGGGCCGCCAAATCCGGCAAGTCTCAATTCGATGACCGGAGTTGCAGGACGCAACATCTCGATCATGGTCTCGGCCAACGAAGTACAGAGCCTGAAGAACTCCGACATTGTGGTCTCGTCGGACGTGAGCAAATTCGGCTCGCTTGAGTTCTCCAGAAGCGAGGCGATCATCCCGATTGGCTACCAGTCTGCGCAAACGATGGCTCATGAATTGGAAAAGTACGCGCTGAATGATGCTGACTGGGCGGCTTATATAGCGCAACGCCAGGCGAGGCGAAGAACTGCGATTCCAGTCCCGCAATTTGTTGAGGTGTACGGCATCTCAGGTATGCAGCAAGGCGATATCGCTGTTCGATTCAAAAAGTACGTCGGCAAGCCGATCGATTCGACTCAGATAGAGAAAACCATCGCTGATCTGCAGGGCACTGGGCTGTACTCCACCATCAACTACAACATCGTCGAACGCAACAATCAGGAAGGCCTGCTGATACGTCCGCGTAACAAGACATACGGTCCGCCGTTCATGAACTTCGGGTTGACGATCCTGGCCAACGATTCCAATGATGTCAATCTTGGCATCGCGTTGCGTGCAACCTTCTACAACCTTGTCGGGCCGGGTTCGGAGTTACGACTGGACGGCGGTGTGGGCCAGCCAGCGGGGTTAAACGCAGAGCTCTTTAAACCACTGAAGGCAGGCTCGCATGCGTTTGTCGCCCCGCATGCCTATCTGGTGCACCAGGTCAATCCGTACTTCGTGGGCACAGAGCAGCTTGAGCAATATAAAGAGAAACGGAACGGTCTCGGCGCCGACCTGGGCTATCAATTCAATGCACGAACAGAGGTGCGCGTCGGCGAAGACTTTCAGTGGTACAGCGAACACCGTACTATCGGGACGCCTGCCGCGCAGGAATTCACCTTAACACCGTTCGTCAGCAAAGTCAGGTTCCAGTACCTGGGCCAGAACGACATGATGGTGCCAACGCAGGGAACTCTTGTGTCAGCGACTTATAACTACTTTACGGAGCGTCCAAACGGCTCCGGCGGCTACTCGCAGATGATAGGACGCGTCGAGCAGTTCATCCCGATACGGTCGCGGGACATCCTGTCCTTTCAGGGCCAGGGAGGCACTAGTTTTGGTGCCGACGGTCTGGGATTAGCTGGATTAACGCTGGGCGGACCGCTGCGGCTGAGTGCCTATGCCCGTCATGAATTGCTAGGGTCGGACTACTTCCTGGGACAGGTCGGTTACCTGCACCTCCTGGCTAAGCTGAACCCAGTGTTTGCTGACGCGGTCTATGCCGGTGGATTCTACGAAATCGGCAAGATGTACGGCTCCAATTCGCAGACGCCGTCGCTGCCCAACGACGTAACTGCAGTCGTCGTCATCAAGACACTGTTCGGCCCCGTGTTTGGCGGTCTGAGCATCGGCGACAGCGACCATCGCAAGTGGTACTTCGGGCTAGGTCGAGTCTTCTAAAAACCTCTCTTTCGCACAACGCGTTTATCATGGGTTTATGAGCGAGTTTGTGACCCTGGATGAGATACGAGCCGCGAAAGAGCGGATCAGCGGTGTTGTCGTACGGACACCACTCTACCGGCTGGAGCGTGCACGGCTGCAACTAGCGAAGCTTCCTGAACCTGAGTTCGATCTGTACATCAAGGCGGAAAGCGAACAGCCGATTGGTAGCTTCAAACTGCGCGGAGCCTACAACATGGTCTCGCAGCTCTCGCCCGAGGCGCGGGCGCGTGGAGTCATCACCTATTCCAGCGGCAACCACGCTCAGGGCGTTGCCTATGCAGCGCGAGCGCTGGGGGCAAAGGCCGTGATCGTAATGCCGTCGAATGCGCCTGAGGTAAAGAAGGCGGCGACTCGTGCTCTCGGAGCTGAGATCGTTGAGGTGGGTCCGGCTTCCTCGGAACGGAGAATGAAAGCCGAGGAACTAGTAGCGAAGTTTGGCTATGCCATGATTCCGCCTTATGACGCTCGCGAGATCATCGCGGGACAGGCGACGTGCGGGCTCGAGATCGTCGAGCAGTTGCCTGATGTCGACCTGGTGATTGCGCCGGTAAGCGGCGGTGGTCTGCTGAGTGGGGTGGCGACCGCAGTAAAGCTCTCAGCGCCGAACGTACAGGTCTGGGGCGCTGAGCCGGAGTTGGCTGCCGACGCCCGGGAGAGCTTCTACTCAAAGACGCTGGTCGAGTGGCCTGCGGAGAAGACCGTCCGAACGATAGGCGATGGCCTGCGAACCCAAAGCCTCGGCGTGCTGAACTTCGAACATGTGCTTCGCCACGTTGATGGTATTGTTACCGTCCGCGAGGAAGAGATATTCGCTGCACTGCGTGTGATCCTGACCGCAACCAGCCTTGTTGCTGAGCCCAGCGGAGCCGTTTCGCTTGCCGCAGCGCTATTCCATGCGCATGAGCTGCCAAAGGCGCGTAAAGTTGCCGTCGTGTTGAGCGGTGGAAACCTCGAACCCTCCCTACGCAAACAGCTTGAATCGGAGATGGCTGCAGGGGCAGCAGTGTAAAGAACGCTCTCGGTGTGCAAAGGGACTGCGTCTAATATGTCGTCTATGCGAAACGATCTGTTGCGATGGTCTGGCTTATGTGCAGCCCTGCTCCTGGGATGCTCTACGATGTGGGCGCAGAAGTCGAAGGATAAGGCAGGTTATGACCGTGCGGCTCTGTCCACGGTGCTGCACGAAGCCATCGTCTTCGTTGCGGCAGACGCCGATTCGCAGAGGGTCTCGCTGGTCACGCCTGGCCACGAGGTAGTCATCGTCGAGCGAAGCGCACCGTGGGTAAAGGTCTTCGCAAACACGGATGCTCAACAAGAAGACGTTGAAGACAAGCCTGAATTCGGGGACGAAGCGGCCCCGCAGCCGGTCTCAGGGTGGATTCGGGACAAAGGTGTCGTTGGCCCTACGACTCCAGGCGGCGACGTAATTCTCTACGGTGCAGCGGCAAATCTCGAGGACGCGGCCTCCCGGCCGAACGCGCCCAAAGATGCCGACATGGCGGCGCATCTGCTCTACAGGCGCGTGGCAGAGTATTTTCCTCAGTCGTCCCTCGCACCCGAGGGGGCCTGGCGTTCAGCAGACATTCGCTGGCAGCTCAACAAGCGCGACATCAGCACCCTTCCCTCAGCGAAAGAACAAGATCCAACGCTAAGACCGAAAATCTACGAAGGGGAGATGAAAAGGATCGTAAAGAATTATCCGGGAAGCAAGTACGCCGCAATGGCCGCGTTCAAGCTTCTCGACAATAAATTATGCGGTGATTGGCAGGGCCTTCCCAAGTGTCCTGAGATGGAGGCTGGCCTCTACGAAAAGTACGCGCAGCAGTTTCCCGACGGTCCAATGTCAGCCGAAGCACTCTACAACGCGACCTACCGGGAGGCGGTTGTGGTGACGATGTACACGGTGGAAGAGAACAAGAAGAAGGCGGACGCCGCGGCAGCACGTACCCAATCGCTGGCGCAGGCGGTAAAAGCGAAGTATCCGCAGTCGGACTTCGCCGCGCGTGCGAGCAGCATCGCCTATCGCGTTCAGCAAGGGATCGCCATCTATGGCACTGACCGCGAGTAGTCCGACACTGACCGTTAGGCCCATCCGCCTTGAGGATGCGGCTGCCGTGGCAGAGCTAAGTGGCCAGTTGGGGTATCAGGCTTCCACCAAAGAATTGATGGAGCGGATTGGCGCGTTACTCCCGCTGCCTACCAACCATATCGTTCTGGTTGCTTGCCTCGCGGATGAAGTTGTCGGCTGGATCGAAGCAGAGATTGTGCATCATCTTCAATCGGCGCCACACGCCCTGATTACAGGCCTGGTTGTAAAAGATGGCGTTCGCTCACTTGGGATCGGGAAACGGCTTTGCACGGAGGTAGAACAATGGAGCAGCCGCCAAAACGTTTCCATCGTACGCGTTACTTCACGATCGATACGCGAAGGAGCACACCGGTTCTATCTGCGCGAAGGCTTCACCCAGACCAAGACCTCTCTCGTTTTTGAGAAGGTTCTCTCCTGAGTTTCCCCGCCAGCCTTCTTCATGGAATCTTCAGGTTGAGCATGTAGCATGAAGGTATGCCGCTTTTGAAGGTCGTTCTACTCGCTATAGTGCAGGGGCTCGCGGAGTTGCTACCTGTTTCCAGTTCAGCACATGTCGTCGTCGCCGAGAAACTGATGGGGCTCAATCCCACATCACCTGAGATGACGCTGTTGCTCGTGATGCTGCACACCGGCACGATGTTCGCCGTAATTGCCTACTTCTGGAAGCAATGGAAGCGTACCTATTTTTCCAGCGGCGACGCTTTTAAGCGCTTTGCAATTCGTGTTATCTGGGCCACGCTGCTGACCGGCATCATCGGCTATGGCATCAAGGAAGTTATCGAGAAGACGATGTTCAAGGGTCTTCCGAAGGCAGAGATCGAAGACCTCTTCGGAAGGCTCGACCTGATTGCTCCTGCTTTATTTGCAGCTGGCGTGCTGATTGTCATTGCAGGATTGCGCGAACGAAAGGGCCAGCCGGTCGAACAGGTCTACGGAAACAGCGTGACGATGCGACAGGCCGGATGGATGGGTGCTATTCAAGGCCTTTGCCTTCCCTTCCGCGGATTCTCGCGTTCCGGCGCAACCATCTCAACAGGCATGCTTGCAAACGCGAGCAAAGACCGCGCCGAACGATTTAGCTTTGCCTTGGCTGTTGTACTGACGCCCCCCGTTGTTCTGCGGGAAGCAATGCGCCTGATGAAGGCATCGCACGAAGCAGCCGCCACGGGCGCGCCAATCGATCTGCACGGGAGCGTGGTGACGAGCCTGATGGGCGCTGTTCTGGCCTTCTTCGCAGGACTCGTTGCGCTCAAGTGGTTGAGTTCCTGGCTCGAAGAAGGCCGCTGGTATCTGTTTGGGATCTACTGCCTGGTCGCTTCTTGCGTAGTGTTTTATCTCCACCACATCGGCTATTAGCTAGTTCGACGCTATAGCATCGCGGTGGGATTTGACGTAGTCGTGCGCGTTGAGAATGTGAGCTTGCTGATCCGCCAATAGCTGACGAACCGGAAGTGGCAGCCCTTGATTCAACGCGTCCGCGTAGGCTTCCTTGGCGGCATCCTCGCCCTGTTCTGCGGTCGTCAGAAGGGCATGATCGCCGCCCCCAAGCTTTGCCTTTAAATCGCCCCAGGCACGATGCAGAGTTCCGGCGACACTACCGGACTCGTTGATGTCGTGAACTCCATTCTGGTGGAGAACCTCTTCAAGGTCGCCGCGGAACTGTGCTCGCTTTAGCGATTCGGCAAGAAAATAGCGCTTCAGAGTCTCATTCTTCAGATGTTCGCCGATGTCGGCAAATCCCTTTTGCCCGTCCAGTAAGGTGTTGATTACAGAGCGTAGGGCAAGTTCCATCTCATGGCGCTTATCGGCTTCGGTAGGCATAGACAACCTCGATGTAAGGGTTTGGAAAAGACTGGTGCCCGGTTGAGCAGGGTCCGCCGGCTGTCAGCGATTCTCCTTCGCCGGCGGCAAACAGGAGAAATCGCGAAAATCCCGTTCCCCTGCTACCGGTTTCTAAGGGCCGCCGGAAATGTATCTCCAGCGGGAAGTTGTAAAGATAGATGCACGGTCTGCGCATAGGTTTGCATCCGGATACCTGTGGTTAGTTTCCCCATCTTCGTTCGTGCCGCTCTGGGATAATCGGAGGTGCTCTGGTGGTTCACAGCCTCTTGGCGATAACTCAGGCCGGCGAAGGCTCTGCCCCCGGTAAGAGAGGCTGCGCGCACCCCTGATGAAGACTCTTAGACTCGTCTCGACACCCACCCGCAATCGCCGTTTGAACGAGATCATCGGATTGACTGTGCTGGTCAGCGCGGCGCTGCTGCTGCTCGCGCTCGTAAGCTACACGCCCACCGACCGCTCTTTCAACACCGTAGGCGGACATACCTTAGGTCGTCCCGCGCACAACTGGACTGGCATTGCGGGTGCGTACATCTCCGATGCAATGTTGCAGGTCATCGGCATTGCCGCATTCTTTCTTCCGCTGGTGCTAGGGCGACTCGGTCTCTGCTGGATGATGTCGCGTCCCGCTGGTTCGCCAGTCGCCAAGGCCGTGGGCATGGCACTTTGGATCGTCTTCGGTCCCGCGGCAATCGCACTTCTCCCTGGGCACTTCTTATGGCGTGGCGCGCTTCCCATCGCAGGAACCACAGGGCGCCTGCTTGCAGATGTCCTTGTCGCCTATCTGAACCTTCCGGGAGCTTCAATCGTACTCGGCCTGATGGTGGCGCTCTCGCTCTACCTTGCGACTACCTTCACCTTCAACACGGCGCGAGAATGGGCTACCATGCGATTCGGCTTCGCGCAGCGCATGTGGGAACGTTGGTCGTCGTGGCGTCAGAGTCGCCGCGGAGCAGACCTTCCACTTGAGGAGTATGGCAGCAAACGCGAGCGTGCTGAACTGCGAGCTCAGCGTGAGAAGGAGATGGCCGAGCGCCAGGCACGCGAGGTCGAAGCGAAGCTTGTCGAGCCACCCGCGACGCTGCTTGGCAGCCTCTTCGGCTGGTTGAGCCGCAAGAAGAAGATCGAACCTCTCGCAGATGCGAGCGACACGGTTCCCCTCCCCGAAGCCTCGATGTGGCGCATGATGCCGCGTACGCTGGTCGATGCGCCGCCGGTGACTCCGCTAAGCACCGCAGCAGCTGCAGCAGCACCCTTCGCCGATGCCCTTGCCAAGGCAGCAGCGCCGATGCGAGTAACAGACGACGCCTCCAACTTCAGCCTGCGTGCGGATGACGAGCGCGAGGTTGCTGCTCCAGTTCCGGTCCGCGAGACAACTGCGCCGCGCGTAAAGAAGGCCGTCGAATCTCCACAACCCATCCCAACGCATGCTGCTCGCGAAGATGCTATCTCCTTCGGCAAGCGCGCCGATGCCGATATCAAGGCTGTCGCCATTACGCCCAAGAGTGTTCGAGGCTACAAGCTGCCACCCTCTTCCCTTCTCTACCGCAGCGAAGAGCATGCCACCGTACGCGAGGACGCGCTGCGCGAAGAGGCTCGCGTGCTGGTGGAAAAATGCGCCGAATTCGATGTCGATGGACAGGTCACGCAAATCAACCCGGGTCCTGTTGTCACCACCTTCGAGTTCAAGCCCGAAGCCGGTGTGAAGTACTCGCGCGTCACTGGCCTCGCCGACGACCTCTGCCTCGCCATGGCAGCCGAGAGTATTCTCATCGAGCGTATGGCTGGCAAATCGACCGTCGGCATTCAGGTGCCAAACTCCGAGCGAGAGACTATTTGGCTGCGCGATGTAGTGGAATGCGAGAGTTTCGCGCAGTCAAAATCACGCCTGGCCATAGCACTCGGCAAGGACATCAACGGTCGCATCGTCACTGCAGACCTCGCATCCATGCCTCACGTGCTGATCGCTGGCTCCACCGGATCGGGCAAATCGGTCGCGATCAACGCCATGATCATGAGCGTGCTGTTCAAATCGACGCCAGAACAGGTGCGCATGATCCTCGTTGATCCCAAGCGCGTCGAGCTTGGCATGTACGAGGGAATCCCGCATCTCTTCACACCGATCATCACCGAGGCCAAGCTCGCTGCGAATGCACTGAGAAACGCTGTCCGCGAGATGGAACGGCGCCTGAAGCTTCTCGCCGCGAACCACGTCCGCAATATCGATCAGTTCAACAAGCTCTTCGACAACGGCAGTGGACACCTCTTCGAGGATGTCAACCAGGAGCCACTGCCCTACATCATGATCATCATCGACGAGTTGGCCGACCTGATGATGCTCGACCGCGCCAATGTTGAAGAGGCCATTACGCGGCTCGCGCAGATGGCTCGCGCCGTCGGCATTCATCTTGTGCTCGCTACCCAGCGCCCCTCAGTCGACGTCATCACCGGTCTCATTAAGGCCAACGTTCCCACACGTATGAGCTTCCGCCTCGCCACCAAGGTTGACTCCCGCACCATCATCGACTCCAACGGTGCCGAGAGCCTTCTGGGACGCGGCGACATGCTCTACCTTCCACCAGGAACCAGCCGCGTACAGCGCGTACATGCTCCCTTCGTCACCGAGAAGGAAATCTCCGCCGTCACTGAATTCTGGAAGGCGCAAGGCGAGGCCGAGTACGTTCACGGCTTCCTCGAGGGACCGAAAGACGAGGCTGGTCGCGAGATTGAAGGCAACTCCGATAGCGACGATAACGACCCCATGTATGACGACGCAGTTCGTCTCGTCTTCGAATTCGGCAAAGCGTCCACTTCGCTGCTGCAGCGACGCCTGCGTATTGGCTACGGCCGTGCCGCGCACCTTATCGACATGATGTACAACGATGGCCTCGTAGGACCTGCCGACGGCTCTAAGCCGCGTGAGCTGCTGAAATCGCCCAACTGGGTTAAAGAGACCGACGCAGCCATGCGCTAACCCTAGCGCGGTAGATGGCGCGTAGAACGAAATGCAATCACGGCCAGTACGCAGATCACTACCAGAAAAGCCATCCACACCAGTTCAGGATGACGCTCCGTCGCCGCTCTCGTGTCCGGCCTCGGCCTGTAGACGGGGTTCTCCTGCTCGACTCCAAGCCGCGCCACATGCGCAGTCCCGCTGGGCGAGAAGGTCCGCGCGTAGTCATACTGCGGCGCAGTCAGGGCGGTGTCTCCGTAAAAAAGCGTTATCGCGTCCAGCGACGCCGCGTCGAAGCATAGCTTGCGCTCACGCATCTCCAGCCGTACTGCTGTAATCGGCAGCGGCAGATCATCTCCATTGTTTACGATGACTTCGACCTCGGCCGCACTCTGCAGGTTCGAGCCGACGGTCGCCAAAACATTGAGCTGTTGCTGCCGAATCTCGCGACCCGCCTCGCTAAGGCGCACACGAAGGATGGTGCCGTAGATCGTCTCACCCGCTGTTGTCGGCGCACCTTGAGCGTGGTCGGTGATCACAACGTCGCGACTGAAGTTGCTCTTGAACTCCGAGGCCAAAACAAAGCTAACGCGCTCCACGGGCACCCTCTCCGGAAGGGTGAAGCTGGCCACAGTCTGCCGGCCCCTCTGCACGATCGCTTTACTCTCTGCCGCTACGGCGAAAACCGTCTGCGCTTCTCGGCTCGGAGGCACCGAGGCTCCACGTACCATCTGTGGCAAAACCTTGGGGCCTGATGTACCCGGTGCTGGCGTGACATTCAACTCAACGTGTAGGTACGGAAAGCTCGATTCCTGCAAGGGAAGCGTCGTGCTATGCGAAAGGCGTTGCGTCGTCAGATCGAATAGCGTGAACTCACCCAGCCGGGTTGCTTCGGAGCCATCCAGTGCCTTCGTTCCTGTAACCACGGCTGTAGCGATATAGTCCCTGCTGGCAAGATCGAGCACGACATCCGTATAAGGCCGCTGCGGCATAGCCAGATCGAAGACAATAGTGCGCCCGCGAAGCCCAGGATTCACCACCCGTGCGACTTCCGCATCCGGCTGTGCAGCTTCGCTAAGCGTGACGGCGTAGGGTATCTCGCGCGCCACCGCAGTCTGCGGAAACAACCGCAGGTCCTTGAGAGCCGTCGAAGCATGCGCAAAGGTCGCGGCATCCAGCACGGCGCAATTCTGTCCCGTTGAAGCGGGCGCAACCGATCGTTGGTATCGGAAGTACTGGCGCTCCACTGTCTCGACCGACGCTACATGCGTGCCGGCCTGCCAGAATAAAAGTGCGGTAAGGGGGAGGAGAAGCTTCACCGTTCAGGTCCTATGGTGGGTGCGGAATTCTGGTCATGGCCGACCTGGGGGTCGCGCAACGAAAGCCAGTCCTTCTGATATGCAAAGCTAATAGCCATCAACAGTGCGCCCAGCCCCATGAAGCTAACCACTCGATAGCCCTGGCTGAGGCTGCGCATGTCATACAAAAATGTCTTGCCAATGGTGAAGACAAGCAGGATAAGCGCCTGCCAACGTATGAACGCGTTACGTCGCCAGAAACCAACGGTCAGAAGCACAGCTCCGTAAACCATTAGAAAGGCGGAGACTGCCAGAGCCTGCTGGAGCTCTGCCTCTGGGTTCGAGGCTGCAGGCCACAGTGCTTCAATCTCGCGAACACCCGTCAGAAGCGCAATCAGGTTGATCAGGATCACGGTTCCACCTGCGAGCTGAACCCATAGGAGACTCCGCTCACCGTCTGACACTGTCCGCAAGGCGAACAACACGACCGTCGACAGAATGGCAATGCCGATCAAAGCCATCCCAAAGTCCGCGCTCCAAAAGGGAACATGGGGCTGCACACCATATCGTGTACTCGCGATCTCTCGCAGGCTAAGCAGCACTGCGACCAAGGCCACCGCTACCATCGCGATGAAGCCGAACTGCGACCATGCCGCCCAGGATGAACTATCCACGCGTCGCGCGCGAAGGCACATCCACGCCGCGGCACCAAAGGCCAATGCGCCAACCAGCGCAGTCGTAACGCTGTGGTTGAGGATGGAATCCGCCACTCCGCTCCCGAACCAGAATGGCATCGCGATAAGTCCGCCCAGCCCCAGCACAAACGAACCCGCCGAGAGCCATCGCAGCACCTTACTTGGATTCGCACGCGACGCATTCGCCGCGCCTTTCGTATCAGACGAGGCGACTCGGATCGCCACCCACAACAGCGCCACACCCTCCACCAGCCACGCTACCGTGATCCAGTGGCCACTCGCCTTCAGCGGAATCGCAATCGTCAGAAATACGACGGCCAGCGACAGGTGCATTGCTGCCGGAACCGCCCCTTGTGGCAGTCGTGTAATCAGCAGGTAGACGGCCGAAAGAATGAGCATCAGCCACGGTAGAAACCAGTGGCGGCCAGAGTCCTGCATCACGGAATACAGAGCCAGGGAGACGAACGCGGCGTTTCCCAGGGGAAGCAGTATCTCCGTCGTAGTGTCTCCAAGCCTGAGCAGACGCCCAGCGATCATGCCCTCCTGTCTGGCAATACGTCTGATCGGTACAATCGCAAAGACCAGGAAGAACAAGGCTACAAAAGCGGTTGTCACCATGAATGCAGGCTCTGCATAAAATTTCGAGTACCACCCGATGAAATAGAGCACCGTGGCAGGAAATGCGCCCAGCAGCAGCCGCTCCCATGGCTTTATCCGAACCAGCACCACCGTTGCGACATCAATCGCGAGCAGATAGATAAAAAGAAAGATCTCGTGATCCCCGCCCGTCGACAGCAGCAAAGGCGTTGCCAACCCCCCTGCCAGCGCATAGGCGGCCAGCAATTCGGCATTCTGTGCCCATGCCATGTAGGCGTTCCAAGCCGTCACCAGGATCATGCCGCCCAACGCTACCTCAGATGGCAACAGGTGAAAGAGCTGAAAAGCCGCCCACAACGAGAGGTACAGCACTCCGCTTCCGATGACCTTGAGTGAATACGAAAACGCCGGAAAACCCTTGCGGCGAAAGCGCTCCGACCAGACAACGATGCCTGCTCCCGCGATCAGCCCGATTAAGATGCGGCCTACCGGACCAATCCAGCCACTATCGATAGCGAGCTTGAGAAACCATGTCGCGCCAATCATCAGCGCAACGATGCCCACACGATTAAAAACCTGCGCCCCGAGTCGATTCTCCAGCGAAGGCGCAGGTATTGCGGGCGGCCGTGACTGCGGCGAAATCGGTACCGCTGCCACCGGCTCCTGCACAATCTCATACACCGGCTTTTCCGCAACGCCCTTCGCAGGGGCAGGCTTGGGAGGAGGAGGCGCGGACGCTCCGGATGACCCCATGCGCATCGCAGCCAGCTCGCGCTCAAGCGCATCTACTCGCGCGGCCAACCGACGTAGCTCCTCCGTCATCCCGGCACCACTCTGCTGTTGCGGAACATCCTCCGGACTCATGAAAACTACTGTACCGCCTGTACGTCGCCTCTGGCTCTGAAAACCAGTAAGCTCTGATAACCTTTGCCCACATGCCCAACAACCCACCGTTTCGCATTCTCGTCGTCGAGGATGACCCATTGAGCCGCGACCTTCTTTCCCTTTTGCTGACGCGCGAGGGCTACGCCGTAGACGCCGTAGATTCTGGCGACGCCGCACTTCAGACACTACGGAATACGCCACCCCTTGACGCCGTGCTCACCGACCTGCAGATGCCCGGAATCAGCGGCAGCGCCCTCGCCCATAGACTGCGCGAGGTCTGTGGAGCAAACACCACATTGCTCGCCATGAGCGCCAGCGGGCCTGCTGAAGACGCTCAGGAAGGCTTCGATGGATTCCTTCGAAAGCCCTTTACCGTGGAGGCTCTGGCCGCAGCCCTGGCAAAGGCTCCAGCCAGCCCAGAGATGACCAGCCATTCTCTTCACCGGACAGTAACCGTCCTCGACGAGGATATCTATGGCAAGCTCTCCGGCTCCATGCGTTCAGAATCCCTTTTCCAGCTCTACTCGCTGTGCCTAACCGATGCCCGAAAGCGCGAGGTTCTGATGCGGCAAGCCGCGGCGGGGGGCGACGACGCCACCTACCGGCGCGAGGCTCACGCCATCAAGGGAAGCTCCGGCATGGTCGGTGCAGCCGAACTGCAAACCCTGGCAGCCTCCATGGAAGAAACCGGAATCACTACTAATCATGTAGCTACACTTGATGAATTCCTTCTGGCGTGCGATCGGCTCCATCGTATGCTGATCGCACGCAGGGCTGTCCCTGACAACAGTGCCCCTGCCGAGGGTGTAAGGAGTAATCGCGCATGAAGGAAGCTGTAAAGAGATCTGTCGATAGCACGACCACCACACTGGTTGCACCCATCCGTATCGTCGTCGCTGATGACCATCCGGTCGTTCGTTACGGCGTGAAGAACATGCTCGAGAGCGAGCCCGGCTTTGAGGTCGTCGGCGAGGCTGAAGACGGCGACGTCGCCATCACCGAGACCATTGAGCTCGAGCCGGATATCCTCCTGCTCGACCTGCAGATGCCGCGGCTTCCCGGCCTCGAGGCCCTTCGCGCCATCATGAGCAAGTCGCCCCGCGTCAAGATCATCATGCTGACCAGCACTATCTCCACCCAGCAGATCATCGAGGCACTCCAGATTGGCGCACGTGGAATCGTCCTCAAGGACTCCGTAGCCGGCGATCTCTCAAAGTCCATGCGCGCTGTGCTCTCCGGCGACTATTGGATCGGCGGCGAACGCGTCGTCAACCTGGTGGCCGCGCTCAACGAGCTGATGAAAAAGGCCGCCGCAACGCCCGAGAAGAAGACCTACGGCCTCACACCGCGTGAGCTCGAGGTCGTCACCTGCATCGTCGAAGGATGCAGCAACAAGGATGTTGCCAGGCAGTTCACCATCAGCGAGGAGACAGTGAAACGCCATCTCTCGAACATCTTCGACAAGACCGGCGTCTCCACGCGTCTCGAACTCGCCCTCTTCGCCATTGCACATAAGCTCGTCACCCTCGACAACTAGCCCTGCCGGGCCGTGCATCCGCCTCTCTTCAGTAAGATGGATGCATGGCCCACTCCTCCACTGACAATCAGCCTATAGCGGACCTGCTGGTCATCGGAGCAGGGCCTACAGGCATGGCCTGCGCCATCGAGGCGCAGCGCGCCGGTTTCACTGCCGTGCTTGTCGATAAGGGCTGCCTCTGCAACTCGCTCTTCCACTATCCGGCGAACATGACCTTCTTCACCACGCCGGAGTTGCTGGAGATCGGCGATATTCCCTTCCCCAGCCCCAACCAGAAGCCCGGCCGCGATGAGGCGCTCGAATACTACCGCAAGGTCGCCGAGCACTACCGCCTCGACATTCGCCAGTACGAGACCGTCGAGCGGGTCTCAGGCAGCGACGGCAACTTCATCGTGCACACCGTCGATCGGTTCAATAGGCCGCTTGCGCATCGCGCACGAAAGCTCGTCATTGCCACCGGCTATTACGACCTCCCCAACTACCTCAACATTCCTGGTGAGAGTCTCAGCAAGGTCTTCCACTACTACAACGATCCGCACCCATACTTCGGTCTCGACGTTCTGGTCATCGGCGGCAAAAATTCAGCAGCCATCGCAGCGCTTGACCTCTGGCGCCATGGCGCACGCGTCACGCTCGTACATCGCGGTCCCGAAATGCACCGCCACGTGAAGTACTGGATCCTCCCCGACATTAATAACCGCATCAAAAACGCCGAAATTACGGCCTTCTTCTCCAGCACGGTCTCAAGCATCACTGAGGACGAGGTTACTCTCCACACTGAGGAGGGCGAGCAGACCTTTCCCAATCACTTCGTCTTCGCCCTCACAGGCTACAAACCTGACTTTGAGTTCCTCGAAGCTCTCGGCGTCACACTCGACCCGGATAACGATCGCTGCCCCGCCTGCGATCCCGCGACACTCGAGAGCAACGTTCCCGGCATCTACCTGGCAGGTGTCGTTGTTGCCGGCGAGCGCACCAACGAGATCTTCATCGAGAACGGACGCTTCCACGGCAAGCAGATTGCCACAGATTTACTCGCAAAAAACGTCTCCGCCGCTGCGTTCGACTAGTAGCTACCCAATCACACGCCGCAGAAATCCCTTGATTCCCAACCGCGTCAACAGAATCAGGAAGAAGATCAGCATTCCCAGAATCAGCGCGGGATGCATGTGTGGCAGCGTTGGCGTCAACGCCGAGCGCAGCCCCTCACTCATATAAACGATTGGGTTCACCAGCACGCCAATCTGCAACCACTTAATGCGGTCTAATGCAGCCCATGGATAGTACACACAGCCAAGGAACGTAATCGGCATCACCACTACGCCGAAGATCAGGCCAATCTGCTGTGGCTTCACGCTCGTGCCTATTGTCAGCCCCAACGCACCGGCAGTAAGGCTGGCAAGAATCATCACCACAATTAGGTATGGCCAGCTCGATACATGCGCGTAAACCGGCGTTGAGGGGATGTAGTACGCCAGCGGAAACACTACCGCCGCAGCGACAAGGCTCTGAATCGCGGAGAAGCAAATCTTCTCCAGAGCAATTGCGGCCACCGGCAGCGGACACATTACACGGTCATCAATCTCTCTTGTAACGCCGAACTCCTGCGCCAGCGGGAGCGCAACTGCGGCAATACCGCTGAACATAATCGCAACCGCCATCAGCCCCGGCAGCAGCACCGTGCTGAAATTTCCTCCCGCCATCGCCGCTGTTGGATTCATCGCCGCTCCGCCGCTCATATGGGGCATGATGAACGTGAAAACAAACAGAAACAGCAATGGATTCATACATACACGAATCACAAACGGAAAAAGCTCTCGTTTCAGTACATGAAGGTCGCGCCTGAACAACCCCGCAAAGGCACGGACATACTGCATCCGCTTCGAGCCGTCTATCGAAGCGGGTGTGGGAGTTGTTGTCGTCTCAATTGTCGCCAGGTCTGCCATATCCCGCTACTCCCGCAAATCTCGCCCCGTAAGGCGAATAAAGACCGTCTCCAGACTGGTCTCTGTAATGGTCAGGTCGCGCAACCCATACGGATTTGCCGCATGCACAACCTCCGGCAACAGCCCTTCGGTGCCTTCAGCAAGAATACGCAGACCCTTAGCGGTTGACTCAACGCTCGTAACACCCGGCTTCCCCTCCAGTGCGCGTACCAACTGAGGCAGTCCCTGCTGGCTGCGTAGATCCAGTTCATACACTCGCTGCGCTCCCACCGAACTCTTCAGCGCCGACGGAGTATCCTCCACCAGAATCTTTCCATGGTCGATGATCGCGACACGTTCACACAACTCATCGGCCTCTTCCATGTAATGAGTCGTCAATACTACGGTAATGCCCTCCTGCCTCAGGTTTCGCACCGCCTCCCACATCGCAATGCGGCTCTGCGGATCGAGCCCTGCGCTCGGCTCGTCCAGAAAGAGCACCTTTGGACGATGCGCAATTGCTCGAGCAATCTGAACCCTCTGCGCTAGTCCTCCTGAGAGCTGCGACGGATAAGCGGCCGCACGCTCTGTCAGGTGAAACTGTTCCAGCAACTGCCCTGTACGCGCCTTCGCCTCCGTACTCGAAAACCCAAAATAAAGACAGTGGAAGTGGATGTTCTCATACACCGTGCAGGAGCGGTCCAGCGTGTTGTACTGCGGCACCACCCCAATACATCGCCGCGCCAGCGCCGGCGATTTCACCACATCGATGCCCGCGATGCGCACGTGACCTGCCGTTGGCAGTGCCCGCGTTGTACAGATGCTGATCGTGGTCGTCTTGCCCGCGCCATTAGGTCCAAGCAGGCCATACAACTCCCCCGGACGTACGCTCAGGTCAATCCCATCGACAGCAACCACACGCTGCTTGCCTTCGTATACTTTCCTGAGCCCTTCGATCTCTACGATCACAGCAATCCCTCTCCCTCATCCGCAACGTCTCAGACTACATGAAACGGAAGGATTACTGCTGCAACTGCGGCTGAACCTTCGCGCCGTCCGTAACGGAGTCACCTGGGCTGAGAACAATCGTGTCGCCTGCCTGCAGTCCGCTGACAACTTCAGTCGCTGTGCCCAGGTCACGACCCAGAGTAATCGAACGGAAGTGTGCCACGTTGTTGGAGTCAATCACAACGGCCTGAGGCCCGGCGGTCCGAATCACGAGGCCATTAGCCGGCAGCAGTACGGACCCTGCTCCGCTTGAAGGAAGATCGAAGATGACCGTAGCGTACATGCCCGGCAAAATTCGACCGTCGTTCTTCAGGTCAATCTCAACCAGCAACGTACGCGTCGCCGCATCAATGCTTTGGCTCGTTCGGGCAATAGTACCGGTATAAACCTTGCCGGGAAGTTCGCGGAATGCAACCTTCGCCTGATGGCCATTCATCAGCCCCACAGCGCTCGCCTGCGGAACATTCGCGAAGACACGGATCTTGTCGAACTGACCGATGGTGAACATCTCCGTAACACTGTTCTGGCTGCCGGAACTGATCAGCGATCCGCGATCGATTCCCCGTGAAAGGATCACTCCGTCGAAAGGAGCAACCACCTTCGAAAACGAAGCCTGGTCCGACAGTGATCTGACGTTGGCCTCCCCTGCCGCAATGTTCGCCTTCGCGGCCTCCACATTGGCAATGTCGGCATTGGCCTGTCCCAGACGCTGGTCGGCATCCTGATGCGAGACGACGCCTTCCTTCACCAATCCCTGCCAACGCTCATTCGTCACCTTTGAGAGCGCTGCATTCGCTTCCATCTGTTGCAATTGCGCCTTTTGCTGCAGCACCGTGGCTCTCGCCTGCATCAGCAACTGTGCTGTCTGGGGATCGTCGATCTCAGCCAGCAACTGTCCCCGCCGCACGCGATCCCCGATATCGACATACCTTGCCTTCACGTATCCGGAGGTGCGGGCATACACCGACGCCTGGTCGAACGCTTGTACCGTCGCCGGCAGCTCAAGGTGCCCGCTCGGATCGCCTTTCTTCAGTTTCGTTGCCAGCACCATCGGCGGACCCGCCGCAACCTTCGCCTCCGCCTCAAGTTCGTCACGGTGCCGCAGTTTCGGAAGCAGAAACAGAATGCCCACAACGATCAGCAGCAAAAAGAACGCCGTCATTCCCACATAGGGTCCCCGGCTGGAACGGTCAGTATCGACTTTGGCGTGTTGCGTCATCGTCCTCTCTCTATAGTGCCAGCTATTCGGGCACTTCTTCCATATGCATCTTGTCGGGCTGGTTCTTCCGAAGGCGGCTGTAGATCAACGGCACGATCAGCAGGGTGGTGAAGGTCGCAATGATCAGACCGCCGATCACGGCGCGGCCCAGCGGAGCATTCTGCTCGCCGCCCTCTCCCAGGCCCAGCGACATTGGCAACATGCCGATAATCATCGCAAACGCCGTCATAAGTACCGGCCGCAGCCGAGTCGCCCCCGCAGAGGAGGCTGCATCGACCGCATTCATTCCCGCGGCTCTCTGATCGTTGGCAAACGTCACCATCAGGATCGAGTTCGCCGTGGCAACGCCCACCGTCATGATGGCCCCCATCAACGAAGGCACGCTGAAGGTCGTCCCCGTCAGAAACAGAATCCATAGAATTCCGCACGCCGCGCCAGGTAGCGCCGTCAGAATGATGAATGGATCGAGCCAGCTCTGGAAGTTCACCACCATCAGCAGATACACCAGCAGCACAGCGAAGAGCATCCCGAGGCCAAGTCCAGTGAATGATTCCCGCATGCTCTTTACCTGGCCGCGAACCGTGATCTGCGTCGATGCCGGAACCTGAGCCTGGTACTTCCTGATGATCTTGTCGATATCGCGCGCCACCCCGCCCAGATCTCTTCCATGATTGGTAGCGAACACGTCAAAGACCGGTTGAACGTTGTAATGGTTCGTAATCGCAGGGCTGGAATTGCGGTCGACACGCGCAAGGTTAGTCAGCAGCTGAGGCCCGGGGGCTGCCAGAGTCGAAGGGTCTGTCGTCGCCGCACGCCCCGTCGCTGCGCCTGTTACCGGAATGCTTCGCAGCTTATCGATCGTATCCATCTTGTACTGCGGCGTCTGCACTACCACCGAGTAGTTCACTCCGTTTTGCGGATTCAGCCAGTAGTTCGGCGAAGCCTGCCCGCTGCCCGCCAGCGCGTACAACATGCTGTTGGCAACATTGCTCTCCGTCAGACCAATCGTCTGTGCGCGGCTGCGATCGACGTTCACGCGAAGCTCAGGCGCATACACCACTTGGTTGATATGCACATCTGTTGCTCCCGAAACCGCAGCCACCTCCTGCCGAATCTTCTTCGCAATCTCATAGTTCGGATAAAACGCTCGACCGCTGATCTGAATATCGATTGGAGCCGGCAGACCGAAGTTCAGGATCTGGTTCACAATGTCCGAGGCCTGGAAGTAGAACGTCACATCGGGAAAACGCTGGTGCAGCAGCGTACGCAGCTTGCGCCGGTACTCCACCGTGGGATGGTGGTCTTCGTTTAGGGAAACGAGTATCTCCCCATCCTGCACGTCTGTCAGACTGCCGTCCCCGAAAGCAAGATTGAACCCGCCCGCCGGGATACCGATGTCATCCAGCACCAGTCCCAGCTCTTTTTCGGGAACCACCTCGCGAATCGTCGCATCTACCTGGCTGAAGATCCGCTCCACCTCTTCGATACGTGTTCCCGGTGCCGTTCTTACATGCAGCCGAAATGTTCCCGCGTCCACATCCGGAAAAAAGTCTTGTCCGATAAATGGCAGCAGACAAGCCGAGAGCGCAATGAAAATTGCAAAACAGCCCATCGCAAACATTGCATGGCCGAGCACCCAGTCGAGCACCTTCTGGTACCGCGCGCGAAATCTCTCGAACCCCGCATTGAATCGGAAGTGAGTTCTCCATATCCAGTTGGCATTCTTCGGAGCCGCATGCTCTTCGCCCGGCTCATGCTCCTGGTACATCTCCACTTCGCTTGCCAGCAGAAACTTGACCATCGTCGGCACCAGGGTTCGCGACAGCAGATACGAAGCCATCATCGCAAAGACCACAGCCATGCCCAGCGGTGTAAACAAGCTCTTCGCTGCGCCCGATAGAAACACCACTGGAACGAACACAATGCAGATCGCCAGGGTCGATACAAACGCCGGCACCGCGATCTGCGCAGCTCCATCCAGAATCGCCGGTTCAATCTCCTTGCCCTGTCCAAGATTGCGGTGAATATTTTCAATCTCCACCGTTGCATCGTCGACAAGAATACCGACCGCCAGCCCCAACCCGCCCAGCGTCATCGTGTTCAGCGTCTGCCCCAGAAACTTCATCACGATGATTGACGTCAGGATCGACAGCGGAATCGAGATCGCAACGATCAGCGTGCTGCGCCAGCTTCCCAGAAACAGCAGAATCATCAGCGCAGTCAGGCTCGCGGCAATCGCCGCTTCGCGCACCACGCCCTGCAGCGCCGCTCGCACAAACAGCGACTGGTCGAACTGCAGATCTATCTTCAACTCCTTCGGCAGCCCAGCCTGAATAATCGGTAGCCGCTCCTTCACTCGCTTTACGATGTCCAGCGTCGAAGCTGACGCCGCCTTCATGATCGTCAGTAGCACGGCTCGATTACCGTTTACACGAACAATATTCTGTTGAATCGCCGAGCCCTCATGGACATGGCCGATATCGCGTATGTACACCATCGCCCCATTCGTGCTTCGAATGGGAATATCGTTCAACTGATCGAGAATCTGTGGACTCGCGTTCGTCCTCACGATGTAATCCGTGAGTCCCACCTTCGCCGAGCCTGCGGGCAGAATCAGGTTCTGCGCCGTCAGCGCATTCACCACATCTGTTGGCGACAATCCTTTCGAATACAGCTGCCCCAGGTCTAGGTCGACCATGATCTGCCGGGCCTTCCCGCCATATGGAGCAGGAACCTGTGCGCCCTGAACCGTCGCCAACTGCGTCCTCACAAACTGAAGGCCCAGGTCATACAGATCGGCCTCAGACAGCTTGTCGCTCGACATGATTGCCTGAAGAATCGGCACGTTCGATGCGCTGAACTGCAGGATGAACGGTGGCGTTGTTCCCGGAGGAAGAATACGAATGATTGTCTGATTGACCGCGGTCACCTGCGCGACTGCAGCCTCAATCTTCGTCCCTGGCTGGAAAAACACCTTGATGATCGAGATGCCGCTGACCGACTGCGACTCGATATGCTCGATGTCGTTTACTGTCGTCGTCATCGCGCGTTCACTGATCGTAGTGAACCGCTTCTCCATCTCGTCCGGACTGGTGCCCGAATACGTCCACACCACCGTTACCACCGGAATGTCGATGGTGGGGAAGATATCCGTGCTCATCGTCTCGATGCTCACGATTCCCATAACCAGAATCAGCACTGCCATGACGACAAAGGTGTACGGTCGCCGGAGTGCCAGTCGAACAATCCACATAGCAGGAGTCCTTCTTTAGTGGTGGTGCCTGACTTTATGACGGTAGCTCGAACTTCATTGTTTCACGGGACGCGTCGATCATCGTCTAACTGTGCGGATAACGGCCTCATCACAGCCCTGACGATCCGCAACGGCACAAATGTGCCCAATAACTACACTCTTTTTCGAAACTTGATCAGACGATCCCGATACGCCTCTAGATGCGCGTCGACCCCCTTCTGTCGCAAATCTCTCTCGTCATTCATGTTCGCGGCGTAAAATACCCGCATGTCGCGTGGATGGGAGAGCAAAAACGTGGAAGAACAGCAAGCACAGGCCTCAGCTCCAAAGCCAGAAGCCCAGGACAACACCGCCGCTGCAGCAGAGCGCACCCGCATTCGCCAAACGCTCGAACTGCAGCGTGAGCGGATTCTCTCCGAGCGAACCTCCAGCCCGCACCGGCGTAGCGCACTCGGCTACGCCCTTGCCGACATCGAGGAAAAGCTCGCCGAACTGGGCTGGACTGTGCATATGTAGTACCGGCCTGCTGCACCGCCGCGCTCGCACCCAGCCTGCGCTCCGGGCGGCTTCGCGTTTTAGCCGTGGCGATGAAACGTCACTGAGTTCGCCTGATCGATCGTCGTCATCACTACTGTGTGGATATTCACATGCGCTGGCCTCGATGCCGCCCACACAATCGCATCCGCAATGTCCTCCGGCTTCAGCGTTGTAATGTTCTGGTACACCTTCGCCGCCTTTTCCTTGTCGCCGCGAAACCGCACCTCGCTGAACTCCGTCTCCACCATCCCCGGATCAATCGATGTCACCCGCACGGCGGTTCCCATCAGGTCGATCTTCAAGCCCTCACTAATCGCCTTCTCCGCAGCCTTCGTCGCGCAGTACACAGCGCCATTGGCGTAAGTAATATAACCAGCCGTCGATCCCATATTGATCACGTGGCCCCGCCCGCGTTCCACCATTCCCGGAACCAGCGCCCGTGTCACGTAGAGCAATCCCCTCACGTTGGTGTCGATCATCTCCTCCCAGTTCTCGGGGTCGTCCTCGTACACCTTCGCCAGCCCGCGGCTCAACCCGGCATTGTTCACCAGCACATCGATCGTCCGCCACTCCTCTGGCAACGCCGCAATGGCTCTGTTGACGGCGCTACGGTCCCGAACATCCAGCAGAAACCCGTGTGTCTCCACTCCGGCCGCCTTCAGCTCGTCAATTACCTCATTCAGTCTCTCCTCGCGCCGCGCACACACAACCGACCGCGCACCCTCGCGACCGAACGCCAACGCTGCCGCCCGGCCAATTCCCGAACTCGCTCCCGTGACCAGAACTGTCTTCCCCGTCAATTCGCTCATGCCCTCTTATAGCGAAAAATCGGGAAAAGCGGATAGGACGTCGCCCCTAGGTGATCAAAAAAGTGAGCCGGGCTCTCCCACTTCAAGCGACCTGAAGCCACTGAGTGGAGAAACCCGGCCCTGACTGTTTGGATACGTTGGGACTACTGCGGTGGATTCGCGGTCCCTCGCGATTCCGGGACGTTCGTCATATCGGCAGCATCCGGCCCCTTCTGCTGCACTCCAATCGCATCGCCCGAAACCACCATCTGCACCCTGCGATTCAACGCTCTGCCCTGCACCGTGTTGTTGTCGGCCACAGGCTTCGCCATGCCATACCCGGTCGCGGCAATGTTTTCCGGCTGCACGCCCTGAGTCACCAGGAAGTCCCGCACCGCCCCGGCGCGGTTCTCCGAGAGCTTCTGGTTGAACTCCGGACTTCCCGTGCTATCTGTATAGCCTTCCACCTGCAGCTTCAGTCCCGGGTACGACTGCAGAATGCCCGAAACCTTCGCCAGGCTGACCTGTGTCGCCTGCTTCAGCGTGTACTTCCCCGTGTCGAACAGTACGTCCGACATGTTGACGATCAAACCGCGAGCCGTCTCGCTCGTCGCCAGAACGCTGTTCAGTTGCGCTCTCAGCCGTTCACGTGCCTCTCGGGCGCTGTCCGCGCTCTTCGATGCAGCCGCTGCCTGTGCCTGCGCCTGGGCAGCCGCAGCCTCAGCGCGTGCCCGTTCCGCATCCGCCTGGGCTTGTGCTGCCTTGGCCTGCGCGGCCTGCAGTGCAGACTGCTGTGCCTGCGCCTCGGCATTCTGTCGAGCCAGGTCTGCGTCTCTCTGCCGCTCCGCCGCCTGCTTGCGCAGTGTCACCAGCCTCGCATCCTCTGACCGCTGCACCGCCTGTCGCGCATACGTAATTCCCATCTTCTCGTCCGGCTTCTTGCTCGACAGAATGTCGGTTGCGTTCTTCAAATCCAGCGTCGCCTCGGCGTAGATGTCCTTTGCGTACTTCTCCGCCCCTGCCTGCTGCGCAATCCGTACCGCATTGTTGGCCTGGTACAGCTCCAACGGAAACTTCTCATCGCGCGTAATCGGATTCATGACCGACTTGGAACCCTCGGTCTCCGCATAAGCTCCGCGCGGCAGCAGCATGTAATGCGCGTTCACCTTCTCCAGTACGCCATTCGTCTTGTCCTCGATGATCTGGTTCTCCAGAATCACCAGGTCGCTCGGCTGTGTCACTGAAAAATAAGGCTCCGCCGTCACAATCAGCCCAAACGACTGCAAAGCTGTTGTCACTGTAATGTTGTTCTTTGTCCCGGCAGGGAGAACCTCGCCCAGGTTGTTCGGCCGTCCATCTGGTGTAATCGCCCACAGAACATACGTCAGGTACTCGCGCCCAAATCCGTTCGCGGGCGTCACTCCCTCAAACCGCGCGTCGACCGTGATGCCGCCACGCTCGCTCTCCACCTTGGCCTCGCCCTTCGCCAATGGAAGCAGCGGCGTCCCCTTGAAAGCGATCTTTGTCGAGGCGCTCCGATGCAGGTAATTCACCGCATCCAGGTCCCTCTGCACCACCTTCACCCGGTACAGATAAACGCCCTCTGACTCCTTGGTGACCTTGTTATCGTCCGGTGGCACCTGCTGCGACATCGGATTCGGTTCCTGGGCTGGAAGCGCCGGCCCGCCGTTGGCCACTACGGCCACCGCGGCGGCAAAAAGAACCGCAGCTGCAATGCGTCTACGTTCAAACTTGGACATTCATTCTCCTCGTTCATTCGAGCCCCTGCTCCGGCTGGCACCCTGCGAACGCATGGCTTTGCCAGCAGACGGTCTCAATTGTTCCTATCTTCAGCAGATGCGTCCTGAAAACCAAAAGTAGCTTCTGCGAAGCCCCCACAGAAAACAAAGCGGATGTCGGCTTCACGCAGCGGGATTCAGTGCGACCCGCCTGCACTCGCTCTGCGTCTCCGAGATTTCCACAAAAATTCTGTCAAGCCCAAAATTCACATAACCAAAACAGAATCAATAACTTAAAAGTGCCGATTAATTACTCTCCTGCAGCTATACTTTAAACAGGGTCAGAGAAAGCAGCTCCTCTCCGATATCGGAGACGTTGAGCCGCATCTTTAGCGACCAACCCGTTTCATTTCAAAATCTTGCAAATAAGTCATTTATTTTCAATATGATGCGATGATATGCGTCGTAACTGATTGAAAATAAATATCTTGCTTCCAGAACACCAAAAGTAAAATCCCCCTCCCGCAACGACGGGTAAGGGGGGGATTCGTTTGACTTCTTGTCGGAATCTAGGCCGAGTGCTGGTGCGCATTCGGGCGATGCACGAAGTGATACGGAGGCCAGGGCCCGGAGAGCTGCATCTGGCATTCCTTCATCTGCTGAATCGCTGAGCTGTATTTGTTCTGATAGCGTTCGATCGTCTTGTTGTCGATCAGGTGAGCGATATCGAGCAGCATCTTGCCCGATTCCATCCGCTTGCACGTAATCTCCTCCGCCAGAGGGAGGAACATCCGATGCATCTGTATCGAGAGTGCCCGCGCCTTCGACTGACGCTCGCGCTGCCGGCTCGCGCTCTCACGCAGGCTGGTCAGGTACTGCTGGCCAACTGTCATATCCCGGTGCATGTTGCCGGGGCAGATGTCGTCGACCAGAACCTTGAGGTGCATCTCAGCCTTGCCGCGCAAACGCTCGACATTGGCCAGGAAATGACGCTGGTTTGATCGGACCGAGCGGCGCATGGCGTCGTCGTCCTGGAACGTAGTGCCGAAACGAAACGGCAGGACAGTGGAATGCTTGAAGCAGTCAGCGATAACACGGGCGTGGTCTTTTTGGGACTGCTGGTCCATCCGCGCACTGTCTTCGGAACTGTGTTCCGAGACAATCACCGCAAGGTCGCTGGCTGGAAAGAGAAAGGTCTGGTTACCAAACAGGCCCGTAATTCCGGTCAAAGGCATCGGGCGACGATGCCGACAAAGCTCCGGAAAGGCCTGTCTTTCTGCAATGCAATAGGCGTACCATGCCATCGTTTTTTACCTTCCATTGCGCGCTGCAGGGCATTACCACCCTGTCAGGTAGTTGATTTGTGTAACTCACACTGATACGAAAGGTGTCAGCAAGCGATTCATCTGCAAGAATTTGCGTCCAGGTCTGCTCGATAAGCGAACTCGACCGAACCGAAACGCATACTAAGCCCACGTAATGACGATTGGCAATAGGCTCACTAGAAAAAATTGCACCTAAAGTAAAGCACGTACATCTCGACCTATTTTTGTCCGAGATTCCCCCGTCGATTTTTACCGGCAAAAAGTCCTATCCACCCTCCGTTGGATCGAAATCAGCCTGACAACCCCAATCACTGGAAGTCCTATCTAACGAACCGGTTACTACCCACTCTGATCAGGTCAGGCCGGTTGAATCGATGAAATCATTCAAGCTTTCGCTCCCCCCTCGTTCGCGTGGATCTCTTCGCCTCGCTCGCCTCCTCATCGCCTCCAGCCTGCTCGCGGCCGCCCTGCCTCGACCAGCCACAGCACAGGAAAAGCCCCCAGCGCCACCGCCTGACACCATCATCTTCAAGAATGGCGATCAACTCACAGGAACCTTCGAGCGCAGTGTCGGAGATAAGATCCTCTTCAAGAACGACGCGATCGGAGAGGTCAGCATCCCCCTGGACAAGGTGAAGGAGCTCCGTTCCAGCAGCAACTTCGTGATCATCAAGAAAGACGAGAAGATCACCCGTGAGCCGAAGCCCGCCGGAACCATCGCGCTCGAAGACAGCACCATCACTGAGACAATCCCCAATGTCGCTGCCCCGGAGACGATTCCGGTCAAGAACATCGCCTACGTCATTGACGGAGCGACCTACAAGAAAGAGCTCACCGCAAATCCCGGATTCTTCCACGGATGGGACGGCGCCATCACCGGCGGAGCTACCGTGCTGCAGTCATCTTCCTTTGGACAAACGTTTACGCTGGGAGTTTCATTGGTCCGGCTCGTTCCGACGGTGGCCTATTTTCCTCCGAGAACCCGAACAACCTTCAACGTACTCGAAACGTACGGGAAGCTGACCCAACCACAAATTCCGCTTCCTTCCTTTTGCAATGGCAGCAAAACGCCTCTCGGTTGCCAGGACGCTGTAGCGAAGACCAACATCTTCCACACCGACTTAGAGCATGACAAATACTTCACGCCCCGCTTCTATATGCTGGGCAACCTCATGTACGACCACAACTATTCACAAGGCCTGGACTTCCAACAGATATACGGCGTCGGAGCGGGCTACACGGTTATCCAAACTCCCATTCACCAGTTCGACGTCAAGAGCGATGTCCACTATGAGCGCCAGAACTTCATTCAATTTCCTCCTCCGCAAATCTCGAGCGTGAACCAGAACCTGATTGGCTCAACCTTCGCCGAGGCGTACAAGCGCATCCTTCCCGGAAAAGTCCTCTTCACCCAAAGCGGGACTTACATCCAATCGTGGAACAACACCGACGCATGGTCTGCCATTGGAGCGTTCGGCCTCGCGCTCCCCGTTTACCACCGCTTCTCGCTCAGCGTAAATTTCCTGGACAACTACCTAAACAACCCGGCAATCGGATACCAGAAAAACAGTCTGCAGTTCGTCACCGGCGTAACCTACACACTTCACTAGACGGAACTGTTACAAAGAAGGGCCTCGAACGGTTTCGTTCGAGGCCCCTTCTCTTTCTGGCTATGGAAATCAGTTCATTGCCCTTGAAGAATTTTCACCACTGGGTCGGGCATCTCCTTATCGGCATTCTTCAGCAGCAAGCTTACCTGCCACATCTCGGTGTCCGAGAGCACCTTCGAAAAGGACGGCATGCCGGTCAGCCGAATTCCGTTCGCCACCTTCCAGTAAGTCTGGCCCGCCTCATCGTCGCTGACGCCCACGACGTTGCCCCGAGCGTGCTTCTTCCACAGTTGCGGCGCTGAAGGATACATCTGCCTCGCATATGCCACGTCGTGCCCCGGAGTTCCGTGGCAGCTTGCGCACTGTGCGCGATAGATCTTCGCTCCGCCCTCGAAGACATCCTCGCTGGTGCCAAATGGAGGCTCCTTCTTCTCGCGCTCGATGCGCGACCGCATCGGGACCTTCACAATTTCCTTTTCGAGTGGAAATGCCGCATCGGTTACTGCGACTGGAAGGTTCCCTATCTTCAGGTAGGCAAAACCCGCCGCTCCGACCGCCAAAATCCCCAGCAAGAACCCCAGGATCAGCTTTCCGAACCCTCCGCCACCATTCTTCGCCATCGCAGAACTCTCCTCGCAAGTGTTTCGTGCCGATGCGCCCCTTTGTGTGGGCGTCAGATGTTCTAATAAGAATAGGCCCGCGGTTCGAGTTTCCCCGGCGGCGCGCCTCCAGTTCCACCATAGCAAGAGCCCAGCTTGTGCAGGAGTAATCGTTGATGTTCGGTTTCAGTGTGAAGTCTATTGCTGCCGTTTTGACGGCGGTCGTGATAGCCAGCGGAGCAACCTCTCTTGAGGCGCAGTCGGCGCACCGCAAACGTCGTGAGTCCAACGCTAACCGCAAGGCTCGCATTGAGCGCACCATCCAGGACACCTACTCTCATCGATGGGAGGTTGGTGGCGGTGGTGGCTATCTGCGCTTCCGTTCCGGCGAAGACCTGCGCAGGAACAACGAGGTCACCTGGTGGGTTTCCGGAACCTACTTCCTGAACCAGAAACTGGGAATCCTGGCTGACACGCAGGGCTCGTACGGCAACGCCAAGATCGGCAATACGATCTACAACATCAACAACCCTCAGATATCCCAGTACACCTTCATGGCCGGGCCGACCTACCGTGTCTACGCGAAGGAGAAGTTCGCAGCCAGCATCTTCGGAACTGCCGGTGCAGGCATCGGCAAGTTCGACGGTGGATCGAAGGGCATTCCGGCACAGAACCTCGGCATGTGGCCGTCAGAGACACGTGCGGTCTTCTCGGTGGGAGCCAACGTGGATTACAACTTCTACCCCAACCTGGCCGCGCGTGTTACGCCGCTCTATCTGGGCTCGACATGGGGCGGAACCATCCAGAACAATCTTGGCGTCAACGTGGGATTGATCTACCGCTTCGGGCGCATCAAGTAAAGTCCGTTTTCAAGAAGAACAGACCGAATTCCAATGTCAGGATTTCCTGGCGTGGGGTTCGGTCATATTTTTGGGGTCCAGAATTTCGGCGATCTGTTCTTCGCTGAGCAGCTTCTTCTCGCGTGCCAGTTCGACGATCGAGCGCCCTGAAGCGACTGACTCCTTCACCAGCTCCGCGGCCTTGCGATAGCCGACGTACGGGTTCAGTGCCGTGGCGAGGGCGATCGTGCTCGAGGCGTAAAAGGCGTTGCGCTCCTTGTTGGCCGTGATGCCGCGGATGCAATGAATGTCCAGCTCGCGCAACGTGTTGGTCAGGATGGTGATGGACTGCAGGGTGGCGTGGGCCATCGCGGGCATCATCACGTTCAGCTCAAGCTGGCCTGCCTGCACCGCCATCGCAACGGTGGTGTCGTTGCCGACGACCTGGAATCCAACCATCGCGGTCAGCTCCGGCAGCACTGGGTTCACCTTGCCGGGCATGATGCTCGAACCGGGCTGGAGGCTCGGCAGATGGATCTCGTTGAAGCCCGTGTTGGGGCCGGAGGAGAGCAGGCGCAGGTCGTTCGAGAGGCGGATCATCTCGAGGGCGAGTGTGCGAAGGGCGCCGGAGACGTCCGCCATCGGCGCGCAGGACTGCATGGCGTAGCGGAGGTCGTAGGCGGGGTGCAGCTCCAGTCTTGCGAGGCGAGCCAGCTTAGCGATGGCCTTGGCGCTGTACTCAGGATGCGTGTTGAGGCCTGTGCCGACGGCCGAGCCTCCGAGGCCGAGCGCGTGAAGGGTGACGGCGTTGCGACGGATCGACGCCGAGGCCTCTTTTACAGCGACAGAGTAGGCGGCGAACTCCTGTCCGAGTGTGATGGGGACGGCGTCCTGCATGTGGGTGCGGCCGGCTTTGAGGACGTCCTTGAACTCCGCGGCCTTGGCGGCGAAGCTTCCGGCGAGCGCGTCGAGGACGGGGTACAACTCTTCAAGCGCGAGCAGAGCGCTTAGGCGCATGGCTGTCGGGAAGACGTCGTTGGTTGACTGGCCGTAGTTGACGTGGTCGTTGGGGTGGACCTTCTTGTAGCTGCCCAGCGCCTCGCCGAGGATCTGGCTGGCACGGTTGGCCAGCACCTCATTGGTATTCATGTGCAGGCTCACGCCCGCCCCCGCCTGAAAGACGTCGACGACGAAGTGCTCGTGGTGCTTGCCTTCGAGGACCTCCTGCGCGGCCTGAGCGATGGCGCTTCCCTGCTCCGGCGTAATGAGGCCAAGCTCTGTATTCGCCTCCGCCGCAGCAAGCTTGATCATCGCCAGTGCCCGGATGAGGAACTGGCTCGCCTTGAGGCCACTGATTGGGAAGTTTGAGATGGCGCGGGTAGTCTGGGCACCGTAGAGAGCTTCGGCGGGGACGTCAACTTTACCGAGCGAGTCTGTTTCGGTGCGGCTATCGGACATCATTTCGCTCCTGCAAAATTTTAGATGCGATAAGCGACAACGTTATGCGACAACCGTACCGTGAACAGCCTAGAATTAATGCGATTTCGAGGAAGACGAACCGTTCATGGCTACCATCAAGCAATCCGATTTCATCCAGTCTGTCGCTGACGCGCTGCAGTACATCAGCTACTACCATCCTGAGGACTTCATCACCAACCTTACGCGTGCTTATGAGTTGGAGCAGTCTCCGGCGGCCAAGGATGCGATGGCGCAGATCCTGATCAACTCGCGCATGTGCGCCGAGGGGCACCGGCCTGTGTGCCAGGACACCGGCATCGTGACCGCCTTTGTGAAGGTGGGCATGGAGGCTCGGTGGGAGAATGACGGCAAGCCGCTGATGACTGTGCAAGAGATGGTAGACCACGGTGTGCGGCAGGCTTACAACTATCCGGACAACAAGCTGCGGGCGAGCATCCTGGCCGATCCGGCGTTTTCGCGTAAGAACACGGGCGACAACACGCCCTCCGTCGTCTCGATCGAGATGGTTCCGGGCGGCGATGTGGATGTTACGGTTGCGGCCAAGGGCGGCGGTTCGGAGGCGAAGTCGAAGTTTGCGATGCTGAATCCCTCGGACTCGATCGTCGACTGGGTGATCAAGACTGTGCCGACGATGGGCGCGGGCTGGTGTCCGCCGGGGATGCTGGGGATCGGCATTGGCGGGACGGCGGAGAAGGCAATGGTGATGGCGAAGGAGTCCCTGATGGACCCGATCGACATGCAGGAGCTGATCGTGCGCGGGCCGCAGAACAAGATCGAGGAGCTGCGCATCGAGCTCTACAACAAGATCAACCAGCTGGGCATTGGAGCGCAGGGGCTGGGCGGGCTGACGACCGTGCTCGACATCAAGATTCTGGACTATCCGACGCACGCGGCGAACCTGCCGATTGCGATGATTCCGAACTGCGCGGCGACTCGGCATGCGCACTTCCATTTGGATGGGTCAGGGCCGGTGGCTCTGGAGCCGCCGTCGTTGGAGAGCTGGCCGGAGCTGACGTATGACACCTCGAAGGCGCGGCGGGTAAATCTGGACACGGTGACTCGCGACGAGGTGAGGACGTGGAAGCCGGGCGAGGTTCTGCTGCTGAATGGCAAGCTACTGACGGGCCGCGACGCGGCGCACAAGCGCATGACGGACATGCTGAACCGTGGCGAGAAGCTTCCGGTCGATTTTACGAACCGGTTTATCTACTACGTTGGTCCCGTCGACGCGGTGCGTGACGAGGCGGTGGGGCCCGCGGGCCCGACGACGGCGACGCGCATGGACAAGTTCACGCGGCAGATGCTGGAGCAGACGGGTCTGCTGGGCATGGTCGGCAAGGCCGAGCGCGGACAGGTGGCGATCGACGCCATCGAGGAGTTCGGGGCGGTTTACCTGATGGCTGTGGGCGGCGCTGCGTATCTGGTCTCGAAGGCTATTCGCAGTTCGAAGCTGCTGGGCTTCGGTGATCTGGGGATGGAGGCTATCTACGAGTTCGAGGTGGTCGATATGCCGGTGACTGTGGCGGTCGACTCGAAGGGTACGAGCGTTCATCAGACGGGTCCTGCGGAGTGGAAGGCTCGGATCTCCGGTGCGCTGGCTGGAGTGCCGATCCTCCAGTAACCCCCTCCCCCCTGTTTTGGCGCAAAGTATTCCAAAATAACGGGTTAGGCTGGTACTTGAGTTTTGGGCCTGCTTGCAAAGTATTGATTTAACCTGGCTTGCAATTTGGGCTCCGTGCAAAGTATTCAAAAATAAGGCATTAATGAAAAAGCCCCGGATCGAAGTCCGGGGCTTTTCTTAGCTTGCTTTCAGTGTACAAATCAGAGGTAATTAATCGGCAAATGGATGTTATTGAATACGGGTGGCTTAGATAGCGAAGGGGCTTGACAAGATTTGCGAACTACAGGGATTCTTCGCCTGCGGCCCAGAATGACGTCTGTGGAAGCAGCGGGATTCTTCGTACAGCCTCGTGCCGTCTTATTCGTACAGCCTTAGTAGACAGGCGGTCTTTTAGCGGATTTTGCCTGCCGCGTTTTCCAAGGTGACATTGGAGAGGACGGCGGCGTCGACGGTGGCGGGCAGGTGTGATGTGAAGCCGATTCCTACGTAGCAGGGGCCGTCGAAGTTGATGTGGATGGGTGGGCCGAACTGGTGCATCGGCTCTCCTTCGACTGAGATCCAGAGGGTGATGGCGTCGCCGTGCTTCTCGATTCCAATGCGTTTGGGGAGGATGTTTTCGAGGCTGGCAGGCTTTGCGGCGTTGGGACGGCCGATGGCTCCGATGCGGTACTCGTAGTCGATGAAGTTTGCGCCTTGGCTGGGACGGGCGGCCAGGTGGACCATGCCGGTGCCGTGTTCGCCGGTCATGATCTCTTTGGAGTCGTCGTCGAGGTTCTGGCGGATCACGAGGACGGCCTTGCGGTCGTTGTAGCCGTTGGGGTCGGGGAAGGTGACGTCGGCGGCGAGGGAGATGTCTCCGGAGAGCTTCTTCCAGAGGAAGCGGAACTCATCGCGCGAGTACCAGATGTTATAGCCGGCGGAGTGGATGGTGTACTGCTTCGTCGCGGGGTCGAAGGATGCGCTCCCTTGCACGACGGCGGAGCCGATGTCGGCCTGTCCGTCAAAGATGCCGATGGGAGTGTTTTCGATCCTACTGGGGCGGTGAAAGTCTGGGGGTGGCGGAACCTGTTTGTGGGTTGGGGAACCGGGCTGGGCCCAATCGGGGACGACGGGAGCAGGAGTTTGCGATTGAAGCTGGTGTGATGCGCAGAGGGCGAACAGGATCACGGCGGAGAACACATATATCTGGCTTCGCATGGCAGAGAAACTCTAACAAAGTCGCCAGTACGACCATCCTCACGTAGCCTGAAACTACTCTTCTCGGGAGAATGCCATGCGTTTGTGCTTGATTGCGGCGGGCCTGCTGACGAGTTGTTTAGCGGCCAGCCTGATGGGACAGGCTCCAGCAGCCGATGTGGAAGCTCCGCCGGTGGCCAAAAAGGTGCATACCGAGCGCAGCCTGAACGGCGGGACCCTGGTGGATGACTACGGGTGGCTGCGGGACAGGAAGAACCCCGAGGTAACGGCGCTTCTGGAGGCAGAGAATGCGTACGCTGCAAAGGTGATGGCTCCGATGCAGGCGCTTGCGGATGCTCTGTACAAAGAGACGCTGGGGCATATGAAGCAGACTGACGACTCAGTTCCGTACCGGGAGGGTGGGTATTACTACTACTCGCGCACGGAGGAGGGAAAGCAGTACCGGATTCAGTGCCGGAAGAAGGGATCGTTGAGCGCGCCAGAAGAGGTGATTCTCGACGTGAACCGGCTGGCCGAAGGACAGAAGTTTATGAGGCTGGATGCCATGGAGGTGAGCGACGATGGCAACCTGCTGGCGTACACCACAGATTCGGTGGGGTTCCGGCAGTATCGGCTGCACATCAAAGACCTGCGCACGGGAAAGGTACTGGCGGATACGGCGCAGCGCGTGGATGGGGTGGCGTGGGCGGCGGACAACAAGACACTGTTCTATGTGACGGAGGATGCGACGACGAAGCGGTGGGACTTGCTGCATCGGCATGTGCTTGGGCAGCATTCCAGCGCGGACGTTTTGGTGTACCGGGAGAAGGATGAGCGGTATGACATCGAGGTCTCGCGGACACGCGATAAGAAGTATCTGATGATGACGGCCGAGAGCCATGTGACCACAGAGGAACGGTTCGTGGCGGCCGATAAGCCAACTGCAGCGTGGACGGTGATCGAACCGCGGAAGGAGGGCGTGCTGTACTCGACCGACTCGGGAGGAGGGCTCTTTTACATCCGGGTGAACGATACGGCAAAGACATTTCGGCTGGTGACAGCCCCAGTGGAGATGCCGGGGAAGGCGCGCTGGAAGGAGATTGTGGCGAGCCGGCCAGACGTTCCGCTGGAGGAGCACGACGTCTTCAAGGACTTCTATGTTCTGACAGAGCGGGTGAATGGAGAACCTGTGCTACGGATGGTTCCATTGTCGGGCGGCGAGGGCCAGGTGGTGCCGATGAGGGAGCCTGCTTATTACGCGGGGATGAACCCGAATCCAGAGTTCGATACGACGGAGTTTCAGTACAGGTATGAGTCGCTGGTGACGCCGGTATCGGTGTTCCGGTACGACGTAAAGACGAAGGAGTCGACGCTGCTGAAGGAGCGGGAGGTTCCGGGCTATGACCGTACGAAGTATGCCGAAGAACGTGTGTTTGCCACGGCAGAGGACGGGACCAAGGTTGCAATCTCGGTGGTGTATCGCAAGGACCTGTTTGTTAAGGGCAAGAATGCAATGCTGCAGACGGCCTATGGATCGTATGGATTTGCATTGCCAGATACGTTCAGCGCAACGCGTCTGGCGCTGCTGGACCGTGGAGTGGTTATTGCCTTGGCTCATATCCGCGGCGGAGGAGAGATGGGCGAGCCGTGGCATGACGACGGCAAGATGATGAAGAAACGGAATACGTTCACTGACTTTATCGCGTGCACGGAGTACCTGACAGCAAATGGATATGGAGCAAAGGACCGAGTGGGGATTGAGGGAGGGAGTGCAGGTGGGCTGTTGATGGGTGCGGTGACGAACATGCGGCCCGACCTGTACAGAGTAGTGCTTGCGGAGGTGCCTTTTGTCGATGTGATGAATACGATGCTGGACGCGTCGCTGCCGCTGACCGTGTCGGAGTACGAGGAGTGGGGGAATCCGAATGAGCCGGCAGCGTTCAAGTACATGCTGTCGTATTCGCCGTATGACAATGTGTCTGCGAAGAAGTATCCGGCGATGCTGGTGGAGACGTCGTTCGACGACAGCCAGGTGATGTACTGGGAGCCGGCGAAGTATGTCGCGAAGCTGCGTGCTCTGAAGACAGACAAAGAGCCGTTGGTCTTCATGATCAACATGCATGGCGGGCATGGAGGATCGAGCGGGCGGTATGACGCGATTCGCGAGAATGCGAAATATTATTCGTTTTTGCTGAGTGAGTTGGAAGCTACGAAGTAGCTACGCTCAGCCGATGTGGGAAGGGCGCTCGGGTGAGGGCTGGGTGGGTTTGGCCTTGCGGCTGAGGACGAAGCTGCGGCGTTTGCGATGACTCTCGCTGGCGTGGTCAATCTTCTTCCAGAAGCCGACGAAGTAGTCGACGGCGGAGATGATGGAGACAATGGTCATCCAGTAGATGGCCGTGATGGCGATGAAGCGGACGGCGACGATGAAGCCGCCCCAGTTCCAGTAGTCCCAGCGGTGGGCGAGGATTGCGGCGACGACGGAGACGATCTGGATGACGGTCTTGAGTTTGCCGATCTCGGAGGCCTCGATGGTAAAGCCTTCGGTGGCGGCGATGGAGCGGAGGCCGGAGACGAGGAACTCGCGGCCGATGACGACGACGGCGATCCAGGGCGGCACGATGCGGGGATTGTAGGCGACGAGGACGATGTAGGCGGCCGAGACCATGAGTTTGTCTGCGAGGGGGTCAAGCAGCATGCCCATGGTGGTGACTTGTCCGCGGCGACGAGCGAAATAGCCGTCGAGACCGTCGGTGATAGCGGCGGCGATGAAAACGAGGGAGGCGATGATCTCCTGCTCTCCGCCGCGCAGGCCGGTCAGGCCGTGTCCCTGGAGGGGGAAGGCGGGGGAGAGTATCCAGATGAGCAGCGGAATCGCTGCGATACGGCTCATCGTGATGGAGTTCGGGAGATTCATCGCACGTAGATTAGACGCTCTCCCAGGACCGCAGGCGCAGTCAATCACATTCTGCCATAGCGGAGTGGGGGATGGCTTAGGAAGTCCGCAGGTTATTGATTGCTTTGCGATTCACGCGGGTGTCGCGATAGCCGATAGAGGGACTGACGGGTTCTATCTATGGCGACGCTGCGCGGAACAACAGGACTTTGCCAGAAGACTGCGGCACTGATTGTCGCGGGGCTGCTGGCGGCACGGACTGGCGTGGGGCAGGTGGGGGCGGATCCGGGGTTGACGATCGGAGGGAAGAGTACTGGGAAGGCTTCGAGTACGGTTGCGCTGACGGTGACGACTCCGCTGACGGTGGTCTATGGGGAGGCGATTGACGGGCAAGCGCAGGTGATGGCGGTGGACGGGTCGGCCGTGACTGGCACGGTGACGTTCTATGACGGGGCGGCGGGTTTTTGCGTACTTGGGCTGATGGATGGGGCAAGTTGTCCGGAGGGCTCGGAGACGGGCTTTGGCGCGGGAACGCATGTTTTTACTGCGATGTACTCGGGGGATGCAACGCATACGGGGGCGACCTCGAATGCAGTGACGGTTAATGTGACGCGGGACACCACGACGACGGCGCTGGTGAGTTCGGCGAATCCGGTTCCGGCTGGCGAAGGTGTGGTGTATACGGCCACTGTCGCAGGGGCGCACGGACCCGTGGCAGGGGCGGTGACATTTTTTGATGGCACGATGACGATAGGTTCGGGGGCGCTGGACGGTGGTGGGAGGGCGGTGCTCTCGGTGGTGATGGTGACTCCGGGCGGGCATACGATTACGGCCGTGTATGGCGGGAGTGCGAACTCTGCGGAGTCGACGAGCCCGGCGTTGGGCCAGGTCGTGAAGACGGCGCTGGCTGCTTCAAGCACGACGCTGACAGTGAGCGCGAATCCTGCGGCGACGGGGCAGAGTGTGGCGTTTACAGCTACTGTGTCCGCTGCGGGCGGCAAGGTGGCTACCGGGACAGTAGCGTTTGGGGAGGGTGGGGCGGTGCTGGGGTCGGCGATAGTCGGCGCGGGAGGTGCTGCTGTCTGGACGACTGCTTTGCTGAGTCAGGGGAGCCACAGCATCGTTGCGCGCTACTCGGGAGATGGGGAGACGGCGGCGAGTGTATCGCCGATGTTGAACGAAGTCGTAGAGGATGCTGCGGCTTCGAATACGTTCACGATCAGTGTGGACAAGATTACGGTTGCGGCGGGCGATATTGCGGTGGTTCCGGTGAAGGTTACGGGAGGGTTGGGGCTTGCCAAGGCAGTGAGCCTGAGCTGCGGCGGACTGCCGTCGGAGGCGACTTGCTCGTCTGCTGCGGGATCGGATGTAAGTGCGGGGGCTACTACGCTGATGCTGAAGATCAGCACGATGGCTCCGCGGGATTGCGGGTCTTCTGTGCCTTATGGGGGTCTGCAGAGCGCAGGCTTGCCGGTTATGGGGCCGGTGCTGGCTGGATTGCTGCTGTTTTATGCTCCGAAGCGCCGACGGGTGCTGAAGGGTTTGCTGGCGGTGCTGTGTGCCGTGATGACGATGGGCGCAATAACGGGTTGCGGAACGGGGAACTGTACGGATCTGGGGACACGGCCGGGGACGTACACGATCACGGTGACGGGAAGTGCGGGCGGGGCCATGATGTCGCAGAAGGTGAAGCTGGTAGTGACGCCTTAGGTTTCTTGTGAGGAAGCTGCGACAACTTTTTCAAAGGACATGTCAGGAGGATCGCAGCAGATGTGTATCGGCCCACTTCTGCAATCCCCGGATGACTGGTTCAAGTGTCTTTCCAAGCTCTGAGAGGGAGTACTCGACTCTTGGCGGCACTACGGGAAATACGGTTCTCACGACGATGCCGTCACTTTCAAGTTCACGGAGCTGAGCCGTCAGAATGCGCGGACTTAGCTCAGGCTTCAGTTTTCTCAACTCACCGAACCGCAACACTTCAGCCGTCATCAGGTGGTAGAGAATGACACCCTTCCATTTGCCGCCGATTATTTCGAGGCAGGCTTCCACCGAACATCCAGAATTCGGGTGATAGTTCTTGTACCGTTTACGCGCCATGGCTCAATAGTATCTTTTTTGTTAGTACGTAACATTTATGTAAGTACCACAAATAAAATAACCTAGCGGGGTCATCGAGAATCCCATTTTCAGATTGGCAATTCAACGACGCTTCCGAACTCCGCTCGAACAAATCCGTTGATTTGGCCATTCGACTACGAGATTTCCGGAGATTTCCTGATGAAGTATTTCTTTGTCTTCGCACATCCAGAACCTTTTTCTCTTTCCAGCCACCTGAAAAATAGAGCCGTTGAGGCATTGAAAGATGCAGGACATGAAGTCATTGTTTCGGACCTGTATGCAATGAAGTGGAAGGCCGTTGCTGATGGCGATGACTTCCCAAAACGAGATACAAGTAAACCGTTGCAGTATGACCAGGCGTCGCGAGAGGCTTTCGCCTCGGGGACCCAGACCGTAGATGTGGTCGAAGAGCAGCACAAGTTGCTGTGGGCGGATGTTGTGGTCCTGCAGTTCCCCTACTGGTGGTACGGAATGCCAGCCATTCTGAAAGGCTGGGTCGATCGGGTATACGCCTATGGCTTTGCTTATGGAGTCGGGATTCACGGAGGTGAACGCTGGGGCGATCGCTTTGGAGAAGGGACGCTCAAAGGCCGGCGTGCCATGATCGCAACGACAGTCGGCGGAAGGATGGCACATTATGGCCCGCGGGGTGTCAACGGCACGATGGATGATCTTCTATGGCCGATTCAGCACGGTATTCTCTTCTACCCGGGTATGGATGTCATGCCGCCCGCAGTGTTTTACGAAGTAGGCGCTGCAAGTGCAGAGGCCGTCGAGGAGATGACAGAAACATATATACAAAGCCTGCTCAATATCCATTCGATCTCTCCTATACCCTTTCGCCCGCAGAATTTCGGAGATTATGACGACGTTCAGGTTCTCAAGGCCCATCTGGGTACAGATGTCCAGGGGCATGCGCTGCATCAGAGCGAACCCGCTTTTGTGTCCAATGTGTTTCTGGGAATTTCCGGCAATTATTCACCGCGCCATATTCCACCCACGTCACACGTGTCGAAGCAGTCGACCTCGCAAGAGCTTAGTGAAGTTTTGTAACAAGAACTTGCGTGAACGTGAGCTGTAAGGCCAGCTTGTGGCCCGGCCTTACAGCTCGTCGAATGACTCTAGGCGTAGATACCGCGCTGCTTGGTGGTATAGGCGACGCGGTCAATCGCGAGCATATAGGCGGCGATGCGGTTGTTGACGTTGTGGGTCTTCGCGTAGGTGATGACGTCGCGGAAGCTCTCGGTCATGATGTGGTCGAGTCGCTGGTTTACCTCGGTCTCGGTCCAGAAGTAGCCCATGCGATCCTGTACCCACTCGAAGTAGCTGGTGGTAACGCCGCCGGCGTTGGCGAGGATGTCGGGGATGATGAAGACCTTTTTGTCGGCCAGGATTTCGTCGGCGATAGGCGTGGTGGGGCCATTGGCGCCTTCGCAGAGGATCTTGCAGCGTATGCGGTCGGCGTTCTGGCTGGTGATGACGTTTTCTGTAGCTGCAGGGACGAGGATCTCGCAGGGGCGGGTGATGAGCTCGAGCGGATCGACAGCTTCGGCACCGGAGAATCCGGTGATAGTGTGAGCGTGCGTGCGGTGCTCGAGGAGGGCTTGGATGTCGATGCCATCGGGGTTGTAGAGGCCGCCGTCGTACTCGGCGATTCCGATGATGGTATAGCCCTTCTCGGCCATCAGGCGCGCGGCGTTGGAGCCGACGTTGCCGAAGCCCTGCACGATAACGCGGCAGCCTTCGACGGGCATGTTGAGGGTCTTAAGGGCCTCATCGCAGACGACAGATAGGCCGCGGCCGGTGGCGGCGGTGCGTCCACGGGAGCCGCCGAGGTTGACGGGCTTGCCGGTGACGACGGCGTTGACCGTCTGGCGCATGTGCATGGAGTAGGTGTCCATGATCCAGGCCATGGTCTGCTCGTTGGTGCCCATGTCTGGGGCGGGGACATCTTTTTCGGGGCCAATGAACTCGATGAGTTCGGCGGTGTAGCGACGGGTGATTCGCTCGAGCTCGCCCTGGGAGAGTTTTTTAGGGTCGCAGATGACACCGCCCTTTGCGCCACCGAAGGGAATGTTGACGACGGCGCACTTCCAGGTCATCCAGGAGGCGAGGGCGCGGACTTCGTCGAGAGAGACGTCGGGGGCATAGCGGATGCCGCCCTTGCCGGGACCGCGGGCGACGGAGTGCTGGACACGATAACCGGTGAAGACCTCAATGGAGCCGTCGTCCATGCCGACGGGAATATGGATGATGATCTCTCGGGAGGGTTGGCGGAGGACTTTCCAGATGCCTTTGTCTAGGTTGAGTTTCTTGGCAGCGAAGTCGAACCGAGCAGCCTGGGCTTCCCAGGGATTGGTCTCCTGCTCGAGGGTGAGGGTCTGCATCGTTATTTCCTTTATCTCTGTTGCTGGTATCAGCGATTCTCCGGCCATCGTTTTTAGCCCCCCTTTTGGAAGCAGCATACAGCTTGCGCCAGGCCGGTCTGTGGCCAAACCTCACGGAGTATAGGCCTCTGAAAGAAGCCTTCGCAAACATACGAAAGGAGGTTGCGTACCACTTTTGTTACGGGTTGAGCAAGGTATGGGCCGCCTGATAGAGGCGGTTATGATGGGAACTATCATGCCGGTTGCGACGACGAATTCCCTGCCCCTTGAGCGCGATTTCCTGAAGCTGAGCCGCACGCACACACTGGTTCCGGTGTATCGAACGGTTGCAGCGGACCTGGAGACGCCTGTCTCGGCGTTCCTGCGGATCGCGGCAGAGGAGCCGGAGGCTTTTCTGCTGGAGTCGGTGGAGGGTGGTGAACATGTGGGCCGTTATACCTTCATTGGAATACAGCCTTATAAAAAGATGATCGCGCGCGGGAATGAGATTACGGTTCGCGAGGGCCGCGACGAGAAGAAGTTTCGCGGCGATATCTTTGAAGAGTTGAAGAAGGCGCTAAGCGGACATAAGCCTGCGAAGTTATCCGGGTTGCCTCCGTTTACGGCTGGAGCCGTGGGTTTCTTTGCGTATGACGTGGTACGTCAGATTGAGAAACTGCCTGCAACGGCGAAGGACGAGCTTGGGGTTCCGGATGCCTGCCTGATGTTCTTTGATCAGGTGCTGGCGTTCGACCATGTGAAGAAAGAGATTCATCTGATGGTGACGACCGACCTTGCGCGGGAGAAGCGCGAGGGAGCGTATGCTCGCGCGGTCAAGCGGCTGAATGCGCTGGAGAAGAGGCTGAGCGGCTCTCTGCCAGCGATGCGGAAGAAGAAACCTTCTGGCAAGTTGAAGTTGGTGCCGCGAACAGCAAAGGCGAAGTTCCTCAACGCTGTTGGGAAGACGAAGGAGTACATCGCGGCGGGAGACGTGTTTCAGTGCGTCCTGTCGCAGCGATTCGACTGCGAACCGGGAGTGGATGCGTTCGAAGTCTATCGGGCTTTACGGATCGTGAATCCTTCGCCGTATATGTACTTTTTGCGGTTTGGGCTGGAAGATGGCGCGGTCTCAAAGAAGAAGCCAGGGGCTCATCACATCGTGGGGTCTTCGCCGGAACTACTGGTTCGGGTGCATGGGCGCGAGGTGGAGTACAGACCGATTGCCGGGACGCGTCCGCGCTCGGCCGACGAGGTTGAGGATCGAAGGATTGAGGCTGAGCTTCGCGCGGATGAGAAGGAACGCGCCGAGCACATCATGCTGGTCGACCTGGGGCGGAACGATGTGGGTCGCGTGAGCGAGTTCGGTAGTGTGAAGGTGAAGGACCTGATGTTCGTGGAGCGCTACAGCCACGTGATGCATCTGGTAAGTGCGCTTGAAGGAAGGCTGAAGGACGGACTTGCGCCTATCGATGCGTTTCGCGCTTGCTTCCCTGCCGGGACGCTGAGCGGCGCTCCGAAGGTTCGAGCGATGGAGATCATCGAAGAGATGGAGCCTGCGAGGCGCGGCGTCTACGGCGGAAGCATCCTTTATGCGGACTTCAGCGGCAATCTTGATTCGTGCATTGCGATTCGCACGCTGTATATGGATGGACCGCACGGGCATATCCAGGCAGGCGCGGGGATTGTGGCGGACTCGGTTCCGGAAAAGGAGTTCGAGGAGTGCCGGAATAAGGCGCAGGCTGTGGTGCGGGCGATTGAACGCGCCCGCGGCTAAAAGCGCATCTTCCGCATTCAGTTCTTTGTGGCGTCGCTGCTAAGCGCAGCAAAAGTGGACAATTCTTTCTCTTTCCAGCGAAAGATTGTGACTAGTCCCCACAAGAGATCTCAGCTAAGTACACCTATACTGCCAGTTAGCCATCTCATAGATGGCAGCGTGATTGCACTTTCCTTTACATTGCAGCTCTAGAAGTACAGATCTGAGGACACTCTATGCGTGTGCGCCGTCTCATCTCTTCTGCTGTTTTCACTGCAGGTTCTCTGGTGGCCTTCGGAGCCACTACCGCCCTAGCCGACACTTTCAACCTTTCTTACCTCGGGCCCGGAGTTCAGACTCCAGCAGTTACCAGCTTTTACGAAACCTTCGATAGCGGCTTCACCAGCACGACCAACTTCAACGGCAGTCCCATCACTGGGACCTACAGCGGCACCTATCAGATTGAGAACGCCAACCAATATGGCGGAGCAGGAGGCGCTGGCCAATACATCGCAACTGGTACCGGAAGCAGCAGCGTTTCGACTTATACGCTCACGCTGAGCGCCGGAGTCAACTACCTGGGCATGTGGTTCTCCGCCCTGGACCAGGGCAACCGCCTGTACTTCTATAACGACAGCACGCTGGTCTTCACCTTCTCTCCCAGCGACTATGCCCAACTCGTTGGTGCTTGCCCAACCGGAGCGCCTGAACCGAACTTCTGCGGCAATCCCAACGGCGCCTTCAACGACCAGGACGCTGGCGAGCAGTTTGCTTATCTGAACTTCTTCGACACCAATGGAACGTTCAACAAGATTCTCTTCACTGAGGACCCCGGCGTTGGCAACTTCGAGTCCGACAACCATGCTGTTGCGAACATCGATACCACACCCGGCGGAACCTCACTCACCCCAACTGCTGTTCCCGAGCCCTCAACCTTTGTTCTTGGGCTCACCGGCCTCGCCGGACTTGCAGGCACCTGCCGTCAGCGGCTGGTCGCCTGCTTCCGCAAGTGAGTGTAAGCTTCACGTTCCAGCCCAGCGGCAGACCGGTGTGCAGATGTCCTGTACACCGGTCTTTCTCTTTGCACATTGATTCGTAACGTCCGCTCGGAGCGATTCACGCGATCTCTCGCACCATCTCATATTCCAAAATGTTCGGATCATTCGGATAGGGTTCGGTCTTCCCGGAGGGAGTGAATCCAATCCGCCGATAGAACTTCATCGCCGAATCATTGACGCTGGTCACCATCAGGTGGAGCGTACGAACTCCGCGTTCCCCCGCCCAGGATGCAATCGCTGCGATCAATTGCCTTCCGACCCCAAGCCTGCGCACCTCGGGTGCAACCCACATCGAGATGATCTGTCCCCTGGTGCAATCCTCCGCGTCCACAAAACAGAGTGCGAGTCCGGCGTAGCTGCCGTCGCAGTAAGCCAGGAAGCCGATGTTTCGTTCGTTGGTGAGGCGTTCGGCCCGGGCGTTCCATTCAATATCCGTGAATTGCGACTCGCGAGCGTAGGTGCTTCCAAACGCGAGCGGCGTATCTTTGAGCGCGCGCAGGCGGACTGCTTTATATTCCGCGGTGAGGAGCGGGGTGACTGGGTGGAGCTCCGTCATGAAGATGAGACTAAGCCAGACGGCGTGGCGCTTCGTCAATCTTTAGGGGAGTCTTTGCGGTGGCGTCTTCCTTGCTCGAGTGGAGCACCCAGAGGATGCCGCCGACAACCTGCGCCGCGGAGACGAGTCGCGTGAGGTTGGGACGGTCTTCGAGCGACTGCATCAGGTTCTGCCAGGGCTGGGGGCCATAGTGCCAGGCTTTGGCGGCACGGGTGGGGTGAAGCAGGCCCATGACGCCGTCTCCGATGATGGCCATGGCGGTGAAGTGCTTCCAGCGACTGAGATCGAGTTGCATGAAGGTTCTCCCATTGCATAAGAGCGGTACCGAGGCCGCTTCGTTGCCCGCGGCGTAGAATCGTATCAACCATGGTCTTTGTTCTCGACAACTACGATTCGTTTACCTACAACCTGGTGCAGTATATGGGCGAACTCGGCGCGGAGATGGTCGTTCGCCGCAACGACGAACTGACGCCGGAGGAGGTCGCCGCGCTGAATCCCGAGCGCATCCTGATCTCGCCCGGGCCGTGCACGCCGCAGGATGCGGGGATTAGCATGGACCTGATTAAACACTTTGCTAGATCCGACAAGCGTGTCCCGATTCTGGGGGTCTGCCTGGGGCACCAGGCGATCGGTGCGGCGTTTGGCGGCGAAGTGATTCGCGCCCCGAAGCTGATGCATGGCAAGACGAGCGAGGTGGAGCACGACGGCCGAACCATCTTCGCGGGAATCCCTTCGCGTATGACTTGCACGCGGTATCACTCGCTGATTGTGAGCCCTAAGGGGCTGCCGGATGAGCTGGAGGTTTCCGCTCGTACGATCGATTCATTGACGGGCGATGAGACGATTATGGGCTTGAGACATCGCGAACTCCCCATTGAGGGAGTGCAGTTTCATCCTGAGAGCGTGCTGACTTCGCACGGCAAAGAGATCATTGCAAACTTTCTGAAGATGTAGATTCGACCGCGATGCGGTAAAGGCAAAGACGAAATGCGGGGATTCTTCGCTGCGCTCAGAATGACGACCTTCTCTCGCGTTACGGTGTTGGGTTTGGTGGGTGGCCTTTTCGTTTGCTATGCTGCGTCGCGTTGTGTGGCGCAGCAGTCAATCGGCTCTGTGGGCGTGGCGGACGCCACGGTCTCGGGAGCGCTCGAAGTTTCGAACGGACGTGCGCTGCTGCTTGGCGCTTCGACGGTAACCGCGAAAGATCACACCGCAGAGGTTGCACTGAATCGCGGAGGCACGGTGAAGGTCTGCTCGACAAGCGGGCTGCACCTGACGGCGGGCAAAGGCGCGGTGGATGCTCCGCTGATGCTTGCACTGGATCGCGGGGCGGTTGAGATAGCGTCGCGTGTTACGCCGACCGATGTGGTGATGACACCTGACCTGCGGTTCACGATGAAGTCCGCTGGCGTCGTGGACCTGCGCGTTCGCGTGGCACGCAATGGCGATACCTGCGTGGAGAATCGTGGAGCCGCCGCTCCGGTGGTGAGTGTTGCCGACCAGTTTGGCGAGGCCAGCTACGAGATCAAGCCGGGGCAGCATGTTCTGTTCGAACACGGCAGTCTGAAAGAGGTGGTAGACAACGAGCACGAGCCCTGTGGATGTCCTGCAGCGCCTGTTGTCTCGGTTGCAGACGCAGGAGTGACTGGCGGTGTGCCTGCCGCTCCCGGAAGTACGGTAGCTGCCGAAGCGCCGAAGACTGCCGCTGAGCAGCATCCCTTCCCTGCCGCTGTCAGCGCAGGGCTGGTTCCACCGAGTGCGCCTCCGCAGGCGCCTGCGGGCGAGGTGCATGCGCAGGTTTCTACGACGATGAGCTATGGGCAAGGCGGATCGAGCGATGGCACGGGCGGCGGAGATGCGGGCTCTGCGGCCGTAACAACGAAGAGTGCTGTACCCGCTTCAGCGACAAGCGCCACGTCAGCCCCTGGAGCCAGCGCAACGACTGACACTTCGACAGGCCCCTCTGCGAGCCCGGCTACCGTAAAGGCGGAGGCTCCTCCACCGCCTCCCGCGCCTCCAGCGTCCGACGTCTTTCACTCCATCGGACGGTTCTTCAAGAAGCTCTTCGGCGGCCACTAACCGGCTCTTCGGCGGCCTGCTGCGATACAATAGAAAGAGGGTCCGGATGCTCGGCTGCCATGCTGGTGCGCCGCCGGACAACCCTCAAACAAAAGCTGAAATTCAGCAAAGTTCAATAGAATCAGAGGTTTCTCTATGTCGATTCCCGCAACGCAGATGCGCCCGGGCATGGTTATCAAGTTCAAGGACGACCTCCACCTTGTGTTTTCAGTGGAGCACCGCACGCCGGGCAATCTTCGCGCCTTTATCCAGGCCAAGCTGCGAAACATCCGCACGGGCGCGATGTTCGTCGAGCGCTTCCGCTCGCCCGACCCGATCGACCGCGTGGTCGTCGATGAAGTGAAGATGGAGTTCCTGTACAACGACGGGGACGACTACTACTTCATGGACATGGAGACCTTCGAGCAGACACACCTGAAGCGCGAGACGCTGGGCGATGCCGTGGACTACCTGATGCCGAACCTCACCATTGCAGTGAGCTTCCATGACGGCAAGGCCGTTGGTATCGAACTGCCGACGGTTGTCGAGATGACGGTTGTCGAGACGGAGCCTGGCATCAAGTCGGCAACGGCATCCTCAGTCACCAAGCCTGCGAAACTTGAGACCGGCCTGGTTGTGCAGGTTCCTCCGTTCATCAACGAGGGCGAGAAGATCCGTGTAGATACGGCCGAAGGCGCTTACATGAGCCGCGCGTAGATCGCGGGCTCAACCGGCATTCGGGGTAGGGCTTCCCATCAACCAGTAATTGGTATCGGTGGGAAGCTTTTCAAAGTCCACAATCTCATCTGCGCTCTCCAGCGTGCTGAGCGAATATCCAAAGCTCTGAAGCAGATCGAATACCTGTCTCGCTGACGCACCGGCTTGCTGCAGTTCCACTGGATGCACCTCGACGATAAGGACAGGGTGAACGGTGGTAAGAATCCTGGCCATGCCTTGAAGGGCCATGAACTCTGCGCCCTCGACGTCGATCTTGCAGAGCACAGAGCTTCCGAGGTCCTCGGGAAGCTCGTCATCTACCTTGCAACACTCGACGACTAGCCTGGTGGAAGTACTGACCGTGTTTACGATCGATCCGAGGCCGAAGTTGTGGGGATTCTCATTTACAAAAAAAACGAGTTCACCTGGCTTCTCTGAAGCCGCCTTCGGAGTGACTTTGATTCTTTCTGTATATCCATTGAGCGCAATCGAACGGGTCAAGGATTTGGCGATCGACGGCGAAGGCTCGAACGAATACACCCTGGCCTTTGAATGCGTCGCAGCAAGCAGGGAGTAGTAACCAATATTGGCGCCTATATCAATAAATGCCGTCGGCTGCAGGTCCTTGAGGAGATCCATGAACGCCGCGGTCTGCTCCGGCTCGTAACTGCCCCAGTAGTAGAGGCGTCCGCCACAATTGTCATTCGGGTCAACAAAGATCTTGAAGCCTTGATGCTGAATGGCCAGTTGCTGATGCCCAATGAGCGGACGGTGAAGGTGAACAATCACCTTTGTCCAGAATTCAGGAACATGTTGCGAGAGGAGCGTAACAGGCAGAGTCAGTCGATCAGCAATCTTGGCAGAAAGCATAGTTTGCAACCCTTCAGGGGAGAACGTTTCAGATAGCCGACAGGTTAGCATGAAATCCGGTCTGCAATTCGCTCTCTCACTGCCGTTTCATGCGACACTAAAGTTTCCGATGGTGCGCTATTACCTTGTCAAAGGCCGTGTGCAGGGTGTCGGGTTCCGCTGGTTCGTGCAGCGTGAGGCCGCCGAGCTTGGCCTGCGCGGATGGGTAAGAAACACCGATACCGGCCATGTGGAGGTTATTGCTTCAGGCGATGCCCCGCTGCTGACGGAGTTGAAGGAAGCAATCAAGAAGGGCTCGCGCGGAAGCCGCGTCGACGCCGTGTTGGAAGAAGAGCTGGACGAAAACGAAGACGCTAAGCTTGGACCGTTTGTGATTGAAGGAGCCTGGTAAGAAGAATGCAAGACGCGAATCTGATTAATTGTGATCCCTTGAAGGCGCTGGTTCGAACGGTGCCGGACTTCCCCAAGCCGGGAATCCTGTTCTACGACATTACGACGCTGCTGAAGGACAAGACAGGCTTCGCGCAGCTGATCGATGCTTTTGCGGCGTACTACATCGGCAAGGATGTCGACCTGGTTTTGGGCATTGAGGCACGCGGATTCATCTTTGGACCAGCACTGGCCTACCGCCTGAACGCCGGCTTTGTACCGGTGCGCAAGCCCAAGAAACTGCCGGATAAGACAGCGCGCGTGAGCTATGACCTGGAGTACGGCACGGACTCACTGGAGATCCATCTCGACGCGATCAAGCCGGGGCAGCGCGTGATCATCGTCGACGACCTGCTGGCTACTGGCGGCACGATGCAGGCGACGGTGCAGTTGGTACGCCAGATGGGTGGAGTCATCGCAGGGATCGGATTCGCGATTGAACTGGACTTCCTGAAAGGCCGCGAGAAGTTCGCTGAGTACGACGTACTGAGCCTGCTGCATTACGACGAATAAAGATGATGGATTGAGAAGCTATTGGGGCTCGGAGATGCGGAGACGCTCTTCGGGCCCTATGTAGCTTTTGCGGCGAAACCAGTCTTCCATGCTGGTTTGCAGGCGGTCGAGCGGGACGCGGTTTCCGGCTTCGAGAATACCGTCAGCGATGGGGAGCGTGTCGTCGAAGATCGCGTCGTTGGTGAAGTTTCGCATGGCGAAGCTGTCGATCCACTTGATTGGGCAAGGGTGTGCCGTGCCTGATGAATCGATGCGATCAATTTGAAGTTTGCGGGCGAACATCTTCAGGCGAAGAGTGTGAACATGGGGGAATCAACCGAGACGGTCTGGGTAGGCCCGGTAAGTTTACCGGTGCCGGCGTCGCGGCGGAAGACCGCGATATTGGCTGAATCCTGATTGCCGCAGAGGAGCCACTGGCCGGTGGGATCTAAGGTGAAGTGGCGCGGGGTCTTGCCGCCGCTTGGGATGCGCTGCACTTCGTACAGTTCGCCCTTGTCACCGATGGAGAAGACGACGAGTGTGTCTTCGCCACGGTTGGAGGCGTAGAGGAAGTTCCCGTCGGGCGAGATCATGAGCTCAGCGGCGGTATTCTTCGCCGCGGGAAAGCTTTCGGCGATGGTCTTGACGGGGGTGTTGGTGTTGATGAGCAAACCTTGCGGGCTGGGTTGAGGCTGGTTCTGCGGGTGGGGGTGGGAGCGGGTCGTGGTCCAGAGGAGGTGGTCGATGGTCGAGTCGAGCTCGTTGATGGAGTAGATCCAGCGGCCATTGGGGTGGAAGGCGATGTGTCGTGGACCGGAGCCGGGGCGGACCGTCGTGAGCAACGGAGTGGCCGGCGTGAGCTGGGCGGTGAGCGGGTCCATGCTGAAGACGGAGAGCGCATCGTTGCCGAGATCGTTGACGATGAGGAAGCGATCGTCGGGGGAGATATAGACGGAGTGAGGGTGGGTGGTGTCCTGACGAACTGGAAAGGGGCCATCGTGGCCGTACTTCGGGTCCTTGTAGTTGAGGGTGAGGACAGGCTGGGAGAGGGTTCCGTCGGGATCGATTTTGTAGGAGGTGACGGTTCCGCCGACGTAGTTGGCGACGAAGGCCGCGTGGCCGGTGGAGTCGACGGAGATGTATGCGGGGCCGGCTCCAGCGGAGGTGACTTTGCCTTTTTCCGTCAGCGCGCCGGTCTTGGGATCGAGGTCGAAGGTGGTGACGGTCGCTGTGGGGTCAGCGATGGCGTTGACCGCGTAGATGGAGCGCCGAGGGTTACCGGAATGCGGAGGGGAGAGGGCCAGGTAGGATGGGCGGGGGGTTTCGACAGCGAGAGCGGGTGTGGATAGCTGGCCGGTCGTTGGGTTGAAGGTGCAGTGATAGATGCCCTTGCTGACTCCCTTGTTCGTGTCGGTCCCTATGTAGACGTTAAGGGGGGCGGGCGGCGGGGGGACCTTCTTTTTGAAGGGGGAATGGAGGGTTTGGGCCGAGGCGACGCCGGCGGGAAGGAGTAACAGGAACCGGCGGCGTGTGACCAGGGAGATCATAGGTTTCAGGCGCGCTCGCCGGGGAGATGGATTGCCATCTCGTCCTCGGGACGGACGTCTTCGTTGATGATTGGAAGACTTGGAAGGTTGGAGGTGTGGCCGACTTCCTTGACCACCGCGTCGGCGTGGGCGAGGACTTCATCGACGGTCATGGTGTACATTTCACGGCCGTTATCGTAGCCGGACTCGATGGCGTGTTTTAGGTAGCGTCCGGCGATCTGTGCGGCGAGGTAGTCGGTGATGACGTGTCCGGTGCGGAGCTTGTGCTCGACCCATGCAAGGTTGGGCATGGCAATCCAGACTGGCCGGCCGTTGACAGCAAAGCGGATATCAGTGGCGTCGGCGTGCCGGGTAGCGATGGCGACGATAGTTCCCTTCCACTGGCAGTGAAGCTGCTCACCGGTCCAGCGATCGGTCACTTTGAAATCTTCATACATATGGTTGCCATTCTAGCGCAGTAGAGACGTAAGACCAGCCACTCCCATGTTTTTGCGCAAAATATTCATTCCACACTACTTAGCCTCGTACTTTACGCCTAAAATATTCCATTCAAAGGACTTAGATCAAAAATTATGGAAGCAAAGAGGTTACGTGCGGCAAATGAGCTATCTCTGAATTCACTCTACCAACCATTTTAACGAATCGAGCTAATCAAATCGGCGCTTTTGGAAGCGTTATTTTTGGTAGATAAGATGTTTACTTTCTGCTGTTTGTCTGGAAACCACTCCATTTCTGGGGCTTGACAAGGTTTCTGAATCGGTTCGGTGTCTACAACCGCAATTGGAGCTTTTACGCTCAAGAACCCCTTTGTCGCTTACGGCTTTGTGCAGACGAAGTTGTCTGCGTCGTCGGTGCTGCCTGTGCCTTTGTATTTTGCTACTGCAGGGTAGGGACAGAGGGGACGGGTGCGATCGGACTTTGTGGGTGGAGCGTTCGGAGGAAAGCGAAGAGCGAGGATTGGGCCGGGGGCCTTGTTGTCTTCGACCCAGGCGGCGAGGGGTGTGTCGAGATCAAAGTCAGAAGGGCCATCGCCACCGAAGCAGTGCTCCATGCCGGGGGCGAGGTAGAGGCGCATGGAGGCGGTTGCCGCAGGGCCGGTGGCCTTGAGGACGGCGTTGTAGTAGTTGATGGTGTTCTTCGGCGCGATGAGTCCGTCTGAGAGACCGTGGTAGAGGATGAGCTTGCCGCCGTGGGCGAAGAAGGGTTTGAGGTTGGGATTGGTTGCTGTGAGGGTGCCGTTGTCGATCTTCTCGGCGATGGCGATGTCGCTGTCGAAGTTGAGGGTTTTCGCGTCCCACTTGGGATCTTTGAAGATGACGTATTTGAAGTGGGAGGCAGCGATGGGGAACGCTGGTGCGGCGAAGGCGTACCAAGTGATTTCGCTACCGGGCTCGAGGCCGGGAAAGATCTTTTCGTGGGTGCGGGGATTGACAGGTCCCGCGTAGATTTTTCGCGCAGCTTCGACTTGTTCGAGAGAGAGACAGGCGGAGGTATCCGCGCCTTTGCACTGGGTGACTGCGGGATCGAAGTGGCAGGAGAGGGAGTCTCGGATGACACCATCCTTGACGCCGTCGGATGCATCGCAGGCGTCGAGGGCGGACTGGTGGAGGATGGCGAGCTTCTCCTTTGGGAGAGAACTGGCGGGCGTGAGGTGGGTGGCCTGTTCAATCCAGATGGCGCTGGCGGTGAGCCGTTCCCAGTTGTTGGCGGGTGCTCCGGCGATGATGCCATCGAAGTCGTTCGGGTAACGCTGCGCCTCCATGAGGCCCTGCTTGCCGCCGGAGGAACAACCGTCCCAATAGGACTTGGTGGCGGGGGCGTCATAGAAGGTGGCGATGATTGCTTTGGCTTTTACGGCCGTCTCGTGTTCGGAGCGATAACCGAAGTCGATGATTTTTTCAGGATGGTCGAGGGCGAAGCTGGCGTCGGCGGCATCGCCGTGGTGACCGGTATCGGTGGAGGCGGTGGCGTATCCGTTGCGAACAGCGGCTGCCATAAAGCGAATCCAGGGCGCTCCCGAGTAACCTCCGTTGCCGACTTCCATGAACCTGCGGTTCCAGCCTGAGACGGGCATCCAGACTTCAAATTTGATGGCTGAGTCTGGAACGGGCGAGATGGTTCCAGCGACGCGGCAGAAGGATGGCAGATTGGTGAGTGAGCCGCCGGGGGTTCCATTGTCGATAGAGGAGAGGTCGCCCTCTTCGACGCGTGCAAGCGTGATGGTTGTGTTGGGGAGCCTGAGGCCGGTGAGACTTTCGCAAATCTCTGCGAAGGCTGATGTTGCGATGAGAAGCAGGAGGATGGGAGCTGCGTGGCATGCAACTCGCACACGTACAGCGAGCGACCTCAGCGGCATGGGTGTTCTCCAGTGTGGAGGATTCTAGCACTGCAGATTCTTGTTCATTGTGATTGGTTGAGGGCGGCAGTGGATGAGTTCGATGTAGAGACTCGCGGCATTGATTTCGGTTCGGCGACAGCTTCGGCAGGCGGGGGCACTTGTTCTCGATAGCCGACAGAGGAGAGGCAATTTAAATGGTCAAGCCCCTCTCGCGCAGAGGGGCTTGCCTTTGCATACGGCTGTGATCACGGTGTGGTCGATCCGTAGATGTTCTGATCGAGACCTCCATCGCGGGGGCAGGTGTCGGACCCCAAGGTACCGGTGGTGGGATCGATGGCGCGACACTGCTTCACGTCGGCACCGTCGTTGTCGGAGTCGCCTCCCTCACGAGCATCAAGACCGGCGACGGTATTGCGATAGTCGGTCCATGTGCCGTAGGAGAAGTTGCCGAACGAAGTGATCCAGAGGTAGTCGCCGTTGAATGGAACGGAGCGATTGTCGAACTGCTCCCAGTTGGGATTGCTGGTGAAGTCCGTTACACGCGTGGGAGGGGCCCACGTGTTGCCGAGATTGTTCGAGCGGGTTGCGTAGACATCGAGAGCGGGGTGTGTGCCACCGCTGGCGTCGTTGCCGATGGGACGGGCCGCGGAGTACGACGAATCGTTGCGGCTGTCGTACCAAAGCACGTGAAGCACACCGCCGTCGGCTGAGACGTCGGGCCATATCTGGTGACCAGCGCGCTGACTGTCGAGCAGTACGGGTGTTGTGTGCTCGCCGGTTGCGCCGTTGAGGCGCACGAAGTAGGCACCGCTCTGGCTAGCGGAGCCGGAGGTAACGGTGCCGTAGGTTGTGCCCGTACTGACGGTGGTACCGGGCACGCCTGCTCCGTAGACGACATAGACGTACTCATGCGTGTTGTCGTACTGGTCGGCAGTGGAGCGCGGCGATGTGTCTACGCGGAAGAAGGTGAACCCCGAGGAGCAGTGGTCGGCGTAGTCACCGCAGTCGCGTGCTCCGCCGGATTTCTCAGCGTCGCTCTCGAAGTCGACGTCATCGAGCGGAGAGGAGGCTGCTGTGGCCTGCGGGGCTCCCTGGTCCTGAGCGTCCCAACGAAGGAGCGAGGTGATGAGTGTGGGTGCGGAGAAGGTTGCGCCGCAGTCGGTCGACTTTACGTAGTAGACGGAGTCCTGTTCTCCGTTGGTCTTTGCGAAGGTGCGGTAGGTGACGTAGACGTTGCCGTTGCCGGTGATGGCGATGTCGGGGTCCTGAAGAGATTGCAGGCTCTCGCTGAGGTTTGTGTAGTGTGACCAGCTGGCTCCATGATTGGTGGAGCGAGAGAGAAGGATCTGATTGGAGCCGTTGCCGGTGAAGCTGGCCCAGGCGAAGTAGACATTGGCGTCGCAGCGTCCGCCTGTGCGGTCTGCTTCGATTGACGTCTTGTCGTGAAAGCGGCCGAGCAGGTTAGGGGCTGAGCTGCCGCGCTGCACAATTGTGCTGCCGACGAAACGCTTTCCATCGTTGAGGGTGCTTCCGTTTTCGCCGCCCGGGTTGTCGAAGGTCGCCACCCACACGTCGCCGAAGGTCTTCTTGGAGCCCTTTGGATCATCGGAGCTTTCGGAGCCCATAAAGACGCGGCCATGTCGATCCCACGCGACGACAGGGTCGCCGGAGCTGGCCGTACGGATCTGTGCGAGCGCGGCGTATGGGGACTGATCGCCGGGATAGCCGGGTACGAGAGAACTTCGGAATGAGGCTCCGCCGTTTTCGGAGCGATAGTAGCCGAGCCAGATGGGACCCACGGCAGCAGGAACGCCGTTGATGGTGGTGTCGTAGACGCCGCAGTAGTCATTCGAGCTGCCGATCAGGACGCTGGTGTTGCGCGGATCGACGGCGACGGCAGGCTCGTTCTGCCGGCCGCGAGAGATCGAGCACTCAGTCAATACGGGATCGGTGTAGGGGATTCCCGTAGCAAGCGTATAGGCACTGACGTAGCCGCCGCTAACGTCGTTGGTGAGTCGCACGTTCTGGCTGTGGGCTGCTGGAAGGATAGTCAGCAATAGAGACGCTGCAGAGAGCAATCGTAAGGAGTACATTCTTGGACCTCCGAGATCGGCGGGTTCAGTCAGAAACGCTCCCATACGCACAGACGTTGGCCCCGATGAGTGGTGGGAGATGCTGTAGCCGTCGCGGTACGTGAGATTAGCATTGGGTGCGGCAGTTTTCCAGATGAAATAAATATTGCGCGGCGGGCGTGGCGAACGCAGCAGCGAGGGCTATGCAGTTCTCTGCTCCTGCGCGGTGTAGAATTCGTGGCTAAGGCCCGGCAGTCCTGCCGCATTTGCACTATGAAGGAGGCTCTGATGCTTCCTCGTTTGTCGTTGCCATGGGTTCATTCCGGATTCGTTCAACTTCCGCTGATCATGCTGCTGGCAACGTTCCCTGCCGTGGCACAGACGAGCGATGGACCACCTGTTCCGCAGCAGCCTCCGGTTACATCGCGGGGCGGGACGATTCCTGCCACACAGCAACCACCAAGCAAGAATGAAGGGCATGGCACGGAGACGAATCCGGGCCGGAGCCCGCAAAGCTCAGGCAGCGTGGGGATCAGCATGGACCCGGTGGAGATCTTCAACATGTTCAAGGGCCACGACGATACGCCGGATTCGCTGAGCAAGAACGGGCCTCATGTTCCGAAAGAGTTCGACATGAGCAAGTTTGCGGTGCATGGATTTGTGGGGCCGAACTGGCCGGTGGTTATTGACTTCATTCTGGATACGGCGGGAGCGGTGCAGATCGACATCGTTGCGGATGATGGGCATCACTACCGTGCGAGGATTCCGAACGTGGCGCATAAGCGCGGATACATCATTCTGCATTTGCCCGCGGACTTCGGGAAGAAGACGCAGGCGGCGCGGTATGAGATCCAATCCGTACCGGCCGCGGGCGCGACGACGCCGGCGCCGGCAGTGCGGACGTTTGGCCTGGGAGCAGGCGAGAGAGCGGTCGGCTCGGTTGCGATCGATCAGCTATCGTTCCAACCAGCGGTGATTCATCCGAAGGCGAAGGAGGTTGCCAACTACGCCTTTCATGCGCACTCGGCGTTCAATGGCGTGCGCGCCGAGTTTATCTTTACGACACTTTCGAACGGTCACGTTCTTGTGCAGAAGGACCAGGATGCGAAGCTGGCTCCGATTCCTGAAGGCGAACGGGCGAAGGGTACGTGGGAGGGAAAGGGCAGCAAGACGGGAGAACACATGCTGCAGATCAGAGCATGGAGAGGTCTGGAGAACGGCGGAGACTGGGTGGTTGCATGGTCTCCGGACATCGTGAATGTTCAGTGATTTCGCCTGCGGGAGATGCCTTTGGTCAACTTGAAGAAGCTATGGCGTGAGTCGCTTCTCTTTCGCAGGCTGACGGCGGTGACGGTGTTTGCGCTGACAGCGCTGGCGGTCTATGAGGGCTCGAATATTCCAAGGACAGTTTCGCTGCCACAGGACGATCTGAATGCGCGCGGCGTTGCGCGACTGGGAGAGCAACTGATTGTTCTGGAGAAGCCGGAGATCGCGGCGGGCGACCTGGTGCTTTCGTACGGGGGAAGCAAGAACGAGATTGGGGATCTTTGGCTGGAGAATGCGACGCTGGATGAGAGATCGCAGCGGATGCTATTTGCGGGTGCTCCCGCCGCAGCGCCGGGACGGATCAGCTATACGACGGATGGCGTTCCGGATGTGACGAAGTCCGGCGATACGTGTCATACGACGATCGAGGTTCGAAGGGCGCAGGGGTCGCCGGATGTGGAGGCGCTGAAGCTGTATCAGACGGATGAGATGGCGGGGCCTCAGCGTTTTCGACAGGTTGTGCTGGATGCGGGAAAGACGACGATAGAGATCGCGGTGCATACGGATGCTCCGGATGAAGGAGCGGGCAAGCCGGTGGAGTGCCGCAAAGTGCTGTCGGTGGGCGGCGCGACGCCAATAGCGCTGCCGTCGATTCCGATTGGAATGGTGGTGCATGGAGGGAAGATCGATCTGCACTTCAATCCGATGAATCCAGCGCTGGCGATATGGACCGGGCCGGAGCAGACGTTTGAGGCGGTTTCGCTGGGTGGAGGGTCTTTGCGCACTCAGGCGGTGCAGATTGTTTCGACGAAGCGGGCCAAGGCACCGCAGCTGGATGTGCGAGGTTCGCGTTCAGGGGATGGAGTAACGGTGAGCAGGTTGAAGCTTGGAGCAGACAAGCTGAAGGTCGATATCGGGCGCGACACGGAGACAGCGAAGGTTCGCGCGAACGGGGCGTCGGTCTACAACTACGATCTGATTGCGGCGATACAGAAGAATCCGATTCTGGCGATTCCGCTGGGGGCGCTGGCTCCAGCGTTGTGGATCTGGGTGAGGAAGAATTGCTTTCCTGAGAAGAAGGAACAAACGCAGCCGTCAGACGCCTAGCTCGCTGCGGATGGCGTTGGCGATGGTGTCAGCGTGATGGCGCATGAGGGGTTCGGACTCGGCTTCGATCATGACGCGGGCGAGGGCTTCGGTGCCGGAGTAGCGGATGACGACGCGGCCTGAGTCGGCGAGTTCCTTCTCAGCGGCTGCGATGGCGGCGGCGACGCTCGGGATACCGTCGAGGGGTTTTTTCTCGCGGACCTTGACGTTGACGATGACCTGAGGGAAGACCTTGAGGTCGCAGATGAGCTCGGCGAGCGACTTGCCGGAGCGATGGACGATGTCGAGGAGAAGCAGCGCGGTGAGGAGACCATCGCCAGTTGTGGAGCGGCCGGAGAAGATGATGTGTCCGGACTGTTCTCCGCCGAGAGCAGCCTTGGTGGCAAGCATCTGCTCGAGGACGTACTTGTCGCCGACAGCGGCACGGAGCATCTGTATGCCGGAGCGTTTGAGTGCGGCTTCGAGGCCCATGTTGGACATGGTGGTAGCGACGACGGTGGAGTTGGTGAGGAGGCCGCGGGCCTGGAGGTCACGTGCGGCGAGGAGAAGGACAGCGTCGCCGTTGACGACGTTGCCGTGCTCATCGGCGAAGAGGGCGCGATCGGCGTCGCCATCGAAGGTGATGCCAAGCCCGGCTTTGTGGTGCTTGACCGCTGCGGCGACGATCTCGGGATGGAGGGCTCCGCAGTTCTCATTGATGTTGCGTCCGTCGGGGGACGCATGGGTGATGATGACATCCTTGCCCCCGAGCTGAGCAAAGAGCTCTGGAGCTACGGCGGAGGCGGCTCCGTTGGCGCAATCGATGACGATGCGGCGGTTGTCGAGGGAGAGGCCCTGGACAGCCGCGAGGAGGAAGCGGATGTAATCGGCGCGATCAGCTTCATTGACGGGGGGCGGGGTGGAGTTGGCATCCGTGGTAGAGAAGCGGGTTTCTCCACTTCGCTTCGCTTCGGTCGAAATGACAATGTTTTGGTTTGGTTCAGAGATGTGTTTGAAGATTTCGGCTTCGATGGCGATCTCGGTGGAGTCAGGGAGCTTGTAACCATCGTGGCCGAAGACCTTGATGCCGTTGTCTTCCCACGGATTGTGGGAGGCGGAGATGACGATTCCGGCGGCAAATCCGTGGGTGTGGGTGAGGTGCGCGATGGCGGGGGTGGTGATGACACCTGCGCTTTCGACGGTAGCTCCGCCTTGTGTGAGGCCAGCCGTGAGTTGCGCTGCAATGGCGGAGCCGGATTCGCGTGTGTCCATGCCGAGGAGGACTCGGGGAGACGAGCCGAGATGATGCGCGAGAGCGAGACCGATAGCGTGAACGGTGGGAGCGTCAAGTGGGTACTGGCCTGCGACGGAGCGGATGCCGTCGGTTCCAAAGAGCTTCTTCATGAGTTGCTGATCTCCGTAGATCTGGTGCTGGTGACTTGTGCGGTGAGCGAGCCTTCTGCGAGGCGGGCGCGGATGGTGGTTCCGGGAGAGGCTTCGGCGGCGGAGCGCAGGAGGGTTCCGTCGGCGTTGTAGACGAGGGCGTAGCCACGGGCTAGCACATTGAGGGGCGAGAGGGCCTGCAGGCGTGCAGCGGTTTCTCCGAGGCTGGCACGGCGCGCGGCGATGATTGCAGTGGCGACGCGGTCAAGATGGATGTTGGCGCGGTCGAGGCGGCGATGGGATGCGGCAAGGCGAAGACTGGGTTGCTGGCGGCGGAGGCGCTCAGCAAGGACGCGGAGCCGCTCGGCCTGGAGGCGATGACGGCGATGAATGGCACGATCGAGGCGGTTCGATAGCTCGTCGACGCGCTGCGAGCGGCGGTTGATGGAGTGCGTGACGGATCGCAGGACTTGAGAGGCGGAGAGGCGGTTATATCGCTGGCGGGCCTCAAGGAGTTGAAGACGGATGGCGCGGCGGACGCGGTTGTCGAGCTGATGAACGCGTTCTTCGATGCGGTGCTGGGCACCGGTGATGATCTCTGCAGCGGCAGATGGGGTGGGAGCGCGGAGGTCGGCGACGAAGTCTGCGATGGTGAAGTCGGTTTCGTGGCCTATGGCGGAGACGGTGGGGATCTTTGAAGCTGCGATGATGCGGGCGAGGGCCTCGTCGTTGAAGCAGGCAAGGTCTTCAAGGGAGCCTCCGCCGCGGGCGATGAGGATGAGATCGGCGTATTGAGGGTTTGCGTTGAACCATCGGATAGCGCGCGCGACGGACGAAGGGCTTGCAGGACCCTGCATCACGGCGGGATAGACGAGGAGATTAAGCGGAGCGTGGCGGCGACGAACCACGGTGACGATGTCGCGGATGACGGCTCCGGAGGGCGAAGTAATGACGCCGACGGTGCGAGGGAAGGATGGCAGGAGGCGTTTGCGTGCGGCATCGAAGAGGCCTTCGGCGAGGAGGCGTGCCTTGAGCTGTTCGAAGGCCAGCTGGATCCCTCCCGCTCCGCGAGGCTCCATGGTGTCAGCGATGAGCTGGAGCTGGCCGCGAGATTCGTAGATCGATATGCGGCCCCGGACAAGGACTGCGAGGCCGTCGTCGGGGCGAAACCGAAGAAGCTGGGCCTCGCGACGGAAGAGGACGATGGGGAGCTGGGCGTCGGCATCCTTGAGGGTGAAGTAGATGTGGCCGGAAGAGGCCGGGCGGCAGTTGGAGATCTCGCCTTCAACCCACAGGTCGGTGTGAGTGGACTCGACCTGGCGGCGGATGCTGGTGACGAGGGAGGCGACGGTCCAGATGCGACGCTCGGTTGGCTGCGATTTTGGGGCTGGCGGCTTAGGAGGTTCAGGTGAGGAGAAGAGGAGGCTGGACTGACGTTCGGGAGAGCGCGTATTGGCCTTGCCGGCGCGAAGACTGGCGAGGGTGGGCGGTTTCTCCTGACTGGCCATATAAGGCTGAGTCTAGCAGGGCATTCGGGGGGTTTGGCGTGGAGAAACTTGCCACGCGGACGTGCTGAACGCGTTTGCTCAATCGATTGGCTTTTGCAGGACTGCCATGCATCTTTTTGCGGGAATAAATGGGTGCCGATTCGGAAGAAAATCGCTAGCGGTGGAAGCGGCCGATTGCCCAGAAAATCAGGCTGAGGACTACGCTGAGGATGATGGAGCTGGCGATGGGGATGGAGACGCTCCAGTTGCGGCCCCGCCAGGAGAGATCACCGGGGAGGCGTCCGAAGGGAACGCCGAAGCGGCTAAAAATCAAAAAAATAAAGCCTATGAGTATGAGCAGAAGACCGAGCGCGATAAGGATGCGTCCGAGTTCCGACATTTCTTCCCTCATGGCGGAGTTCGTTACGTTCAGGATGCCACTTTTTGACGCAACAGAATCTGGTCCGATGCAGAATACGGGCAGTCCCTACCAAGTTCCTGTGATGCTCTCGGAATTTATAGCGGATGTTGTTGAGAGGAAATTCCTCTAAGCGATGGCAAGCATGGCGTTGGCCTCGCGAAGGAGGTCTGTAGGGAGGCAGGGCTTGGTGAGGATTCCGACCGGGCAAGGCAGCCTGCGGGCATGCTTTTCAACATCATTGAGCTGGGAATAGAAGCCGGTTAGAACGAGGATACGGCAGCCGGGAAGTTCGCTGGTGATGTCCTGCAGAAGGGACAGACCGTTGCGCCCTGGCATGATGAGGTCGCAAAGCATCAGATCGGGGCGGAACTCACGGGCGCACAGAAGAGCCTCTTCCGCTGAGTTCGAGGAGCGGACGTCGAAGCCGCTCTTTTCGAAGATCAGTTGAAGCGTGTCAGCCACCATCGTGTCGTCGTCGACGATCAGCACGCGCTGAGGTATAGATCTCATACGTTCCCCATGTAGCAACAGTGGGATTACATGCATTTCCGCTGCCAAACCTGATGCGAGGAAAATAGAGTAGCCAGAGTCGGAGCGGATGTCTAATGAAAAGTTGGCAAATGTGACCGTTGAAGGCGACGAAATAGCGAAGCAGCAGGGGCTCTGCTAAGGTTGAGGCGAGAGAGCCGTCCGATGGATGGGAGGCGGCATCGGAGGATTCCACGGTTTGCGTGTTCTTGCCCTGATCGCAGGTGTTCTGTGCCTCCTTGCCGTCCTTGTAGATGCGTTTCAGACAATCATTCTGCCGCGACGGCCTTCGGGGCGCTTCCGGATTACGCGAATATTCTTTATTGCGACGTGGTGGCCCTGGAGGACCTTTGCCGAAAGAACACGGGACGCAAGGGCGAGGGAGCAGATTTATAGCGCGTATGGTCCGCTGTCACTGATCCTGCTGCTGCTTCTGTGGGCGATGCTGCTGGTGTTTGGGTTTGGACTGTTTTACTACGCGCTGGGAACTCCGTTTACGGATGTGTTGGGGGTGCAGTCGGCACATGGACTTTCTGAGTTCCGCACAGATCTGTATGTGAGCGGAACGACGTTGTTCACGCTGGGGTTGGGGGACGTCGTTCCGCACAGTCTTGGGGCGCGGACGCTGATTATTGCCGAGTCTGGTGTGGGACTAGGGTTTGTGGCGCTGGTGATTGGCTATCTGCCAGTGCTGTATCAGGCGTTCTCTCGGCGCGAGGTAAATATTGCGCTGCTGGATGCGCGGGCGGGATCGCCTCCGACAGCGGCGGAACTGTTGCGGCGGCATGGGTTTGAGGGCGGCGAAGAGGCTCTGATCGAGCTGTTGGCGGAGTGGGAACGCTGGTCGGCGGAGATTCTGGAGTCGCACATCTCGTACCCGATTCTTTGCTATTACCGTTCGCAGCACGACAACCAGAGCTGGCTTTCGGCGCTGGTGGCGATGCTGGATACGTGCGCTTTGTTGATCTCGGTAGTGGAGGGGCCGGCATCGAGACAGGCGCAGCTGACGTTTGTGATGGCTCGTCATGCGCTGATTGATCTGGGGTTGGTGTTTCATCTCAAAGAACAGAGGGTATGGGTCGACCAGGAGGGCCGTGACCGGCTTCCGGAAACGGACTTCAAGAGGCTGTGCGATGCGTTGAGCGGGGTGGGAGTTCGGCTCTGCGGAGACAAGGACACGGCACAGAGGCTGAAGAAGGTACGGGAGATGTATGAGACGTATGCGGGGGCGTTTTCAGACTATCTGCGGATGCCGCTGCCGCCATGGGTTCCGGTAACAAAGGAGAATGACCAGTGGAAGATGTTGACGAAGTTACGGGCGGGGACTCCGATGGCCGTCCACGATGAGCATGGTCATTGAGGAGCATCGGGTTTCGCGGCGCTACGAGCAAATGCGGACTTCTCGACTTCACGCGGAACGAAAACTTTCGCTCGATTGAAACAAAAACACCTGCAGGCGGTTTCGCTTGCAGGTGTTCCTTTTAGATCGGGATTCGGTGCGAGTTACTGGAGAGCCGGGCCGCCTGCGGGAGGGGCGGGGTTGAGCTTCTGCGTAGCGATCATGCCGGCAGGGCCCTTGGCGTCCTTGTCCTTAAGTGTGGCGTAGACCTTCTTCGCGAGCTCAGGCTTGTTCTCGGCCTCGTAGAGGTCAGCAAGCTGGAGCTGCGCAGTGCCGGCGGGGACCGAAGTGGATGGGTGCGCCGTGAGGTCGTTGTAGATGTCGATGGCCTGCTGGTCGCGGTTGGTTTGGCGGTAGAGTTGCGCCAAAGCCAGCTTCGCGAGGGAGGAGAGATCGCTGTTCCAACCGGAGGCGACCTGCTTCAGGGTGCTCTCGGCTGAGGTGCTTTGGCCAGCCTCGATGAAGGTGAGACCAGCGAAGTAACGTGCGAGCTTTCCGCTGGGGGTCATGCCATACGTATCTGCAGTCTTTACGAAGAGCTGGTTGGCTGTCTTAGCGCGCTCAGCAGCCGACGAGAAGGTACGGACGCCAGGTGGGATCTGCTGGCCGGGAGTCGCAAGCGGGGTCTGGTAGGTCTGCATGGCTTCGCCATAGGCGATGCGAGCCTTTTCGCTACGGCTGTTATAGACGGCGAAACCGATTGCAATGAGCACAATAGCGGCCAGGGCAACGACGGCACTGATGATCAGAGGGCGCCGGTTGTAGCTGGCCCACTCGAGGCCGTGCTGGGTGGTGTCGACGAACTGGTCGTGCTTAAGGGCTTGGCGGGTTTGCTGGTCCACTGGTTCGAATCGTCCTTTGTGCGGCGGAGGCCGCGCGGAGAGATCACGCGCGAACGGCTTGCTCGACGCGGAATATTAAGTTTAGCAGCCATGGGAGGTTTGTGGCCTATCCCCGGCAAGTTGCAACCTGATTTTTTGCTGAGGACGACGATCGGGTGGGAGACTCGGGTGACGTGGCATGGCGGGAACGCATCGGAATGAATGTAAAGCGTCACTTTTGTACCGTGCTGCGGTATTGAGATGGCTCAATGTTGAAGAAGGGGCTCCGATAGCAATTCAGAAGCACATTGTGCGCATGGCAAAGACTTCTCCAGTCCAGATCGAGGCCATCAACCGGCAGATACGCAGGCTTTCGGGACTGCGATTTCAATGGCTGATGTTTCCTGGGGAGTTGGAAGACCTCTTCGAGGCTGAGACATCAGAGCGGCGGAGCCGACGGCTATGGCTGGAGGGGTTGATAGCTATAACTCTGTTCGACCTGTTCCTGATTGCGGACTACTATGCCGCGCCGGAGCAGTTTCGTCTGGCGTTTGTGATTCGCCTGCTGGTGATTACGCCAGTGTGCCTGCTCGTAAATGTGAGCATACTGCGGCATCCTCGGAAGGTGTTTCGCGAGTCGAGCATAGCGTTCGCATCGTGCCTGGCGGGTCTGTCGCAGTTGTACCTGGAGTCGAACAGGAACCCCGTAGCCTCGGCGTATGTGCAGCCCGCGGTGCTGGCGGTGATTCTGTTCACGAATATGGTGATGCGGCTGAGGCTGCCGTATGCCATCGCGAGCTCAGTGGTGATGCTGGGCGGCGACGGACTGTTTCTTTGGCATGACCATATGCTGGGGCGTGGAGACAAGATCTTTGGGCTGGGTCTGGCCGTATGCACGACGGCGATTACCCTAGTGGCGAATTACAGCGCATGTCGCGAGGAGCGGCTGAACTATCTGCTGAACCTGCGCGGCGAGTTGCTGGTGGATGATCTGAACCATCTGAATGCTCAGCTGCTGTATCGGTCGGAGAGCGATGCACTGACGGGGCTGGCAAACCGACATTCGTTCGACGCGCAGTTTGCCGATCTTTGGAGAAAGGCCGTTGTGAATGGGACGGTACTCTCGGTGATCGTGGTAGATGTGGATCGCTTCAAGCAACTGAACGACCGGTATGGCCACCTGTATGGCGATCAGGTTTTGAAGCGCATTGGATCGCTGTTGCAACAGGCTCTGCGCGCGAAGGACGACTACGCGGCGCGGTTCGGCGGCGAAGAGTTCGTGATTCTGCTGCCCGCGACGCATCAGAACGCGGCGGTGCAGGTGGCTGAACGCCTGCGGAAGATGGTGGAACTGGCGGGCTTTCCTGCACTCGATCCGTCGCTGAAGCCGTACGATCCGAGCATTACGGCCACAGTGAGCTGCGGGGTTGCGACGGCTTATCCTACGGCAGAGGATACCGCGGAGCGGCTGCTGGAGGCAGCGGACAGGGCGATGTATCAGGCGAAGGCGCAGGGGCGCAACTGCGTGTGTTGTGCGCCAAGCGTGAACGTTACTTGATGTCGCGCCAGTTTTGACCGATGCCGACCTCGGCGACGATGGGGACTGAGAACTCGGCGACATGCTCCATCTCGTGTTTGACGAGGGCTTCGACCTCTTTTGATTCTTCGGGGACTACGTCGAAGAGGAGCTCGTCGTGGACCTGGAGGGTCATGCGGGAGAGTAGCTTACGTTGCGTGAGTTCTTCGTCGATGCGGATCATCGCGAGCTTGATGAGATCAGCGGCGGTGCCCTGCAGCGGGGTGTTGACGGCAGTGCGCTCGGCGAAGCCGCGCATGTTGGGGTTGCGGGACTGGATGTCGGGGATAGGGCGGGCGCGTCCGAAGAAGGTGCGTACGGCCTGTTCGCGGCGAACCGTATCGAGAACCTCTTCGATGAAGCGCTGCACGCCTTTGTAGCGATCGAAGTAGGTTTCGATGTACAGCTTCGCGGTCTTCTGATCGATGCCGAGCTGGGCGGCGAGGCCGAAGGGGCTGATGCCGTAGACGATGCCGAAGTTGACGGCCTTGGCGCGGTTGCGGGTCTCCTTGTCCATAGTCTCGGCGTCGACTCCGAAGACCTCGGCTGCGGTGAGGGTGTGGATGTCTTTGTTGGTCCGGTAGGCGTCAAGGAGAAGCGGGTCCTGGGAGAAGTGGGCCATGAGGCGCAGCTCAATCTGGGAGTAGTCGGCTGACATGAGGACATTGCCAGGTGCGGCGATGAAGGCGGCGCGGATCTCGCGGCCTACGGCGGTGCGAACCGGGATGTTCTGGAGGTTGGGATTGGTAGAGGAGAGGCGGCCTGTGGCCGTGCCCACTTGATTGAAGGTAGTGTGGATGCGGCCATCCGCATCGGCGAGGACGGGCAACGCGTCGAGGTAAGTGCCTTTGAGTTTTTGCAGCTGGCGGTGCTCGATGACGAGGGCGGCGATGGGGTGGGATTCGGCGAGTTCTTCGAGGACGTCCTGCGCGGTAGAGACGACCTTGCCCTTGCCGTACTTCATGGGCTTGGGGAGGAGCATTTTGTTGAACAGGACGTCGCCGAGTTGCTTAGGGGAGTTGATGTTGAAGCGATGGCCGGAGTCGTCGTAGATCTTTTCGGCCAGGTTGTCGACCTCGACGGCGAGGCGCGTGGACATCTCGCGGAGGAAGGAGGGGTCGATGCGGACTCCGGTCTGCTCCATGCGAAGGAGGACGGGAACGAGGGGCTTGTCGATGGTGTTGTAGACAGCGACGAGCGGAGAGATGGTGGTCGGCGTGCTCGAGGGTTTCTTCTGGTCGGCGAAGAGCATCTCGGTGGTGACGGCGCCGCCCAGCGCGGGATCGTCGGCGAGGATGTTGTGCTCGGTGGGCGCGTAGTCGCCAACCTGCTCGCCAAGGATGGTTGCAAGTCGGACGACTGCGGCCGCAGCCTCGGGGAGACGCTTCGGATCGTTGGGATTGTCTTTGGTTGGCTGGTGAACGAGAGCGCGACTGGTGCTCCGGGCTGCAATGTCGGGAAGGGTGTGCGAACCATGCGTTGGATTGATGAGGTAGCTGAGCAGCATGACGTCGTTGCGGACGCCTTCGAGAATGAGGTTGTGCGGCTCTAGCGCGCGGAGGACGGCTTTTAGATCGTGCACATCCTTTGGAAGCGTGGCATCGGCGATAGCTTCCTTGATCCCAGGCTCATCAAGCGAGACTTCGATGGCGAAGTGGTCGCTGGCAGCCAGCCCGAGGCGACAGGCTGGATCTTCGGTTGGCGTCGGAGCCAGGGCCTCGGATATCGGGATTAATGGAGTCGTGCCGAAGAGGGACATATTTTCGGCGGGTGGGGGTTCGGGTTCAGCACTATCTTCTGAAGGCTCAGCAGCAATCTCTTCGGCGATGGCTTGTGCGTTTTCGAAGATCGCAATGGCGAGGCCGTTGGGGAGGTTGGTTGCCGGATTGATGGCATGGGCCTCTTCGAGGAGATGCTTGATCTGGACCGCTGTGGGTTTTAGTTCGTAGGTGATGACGGCAGTATCAGCGGCGGGGGCGAGTTCTTTGAGGAGGGTAGTGAACTCGAGCTCGGAGAAGAGGTCGCGGCATGCGGCGAGGTCGGGCTGCTGCGTGCGCATGGCATCGAGGGTGTACTCGATGGGGACCTCGGTGTGGATGGTGACGAGGTCTTTTGAGAGAAGAATGTTGTCGCGGTTGTTGGCGAGAGATTCGCGATAGGTCTTGCGCTTGATGGCGTCAGGCGTAGCAGTGGCAGCGTCGATGGCGGCCTCGACGGTGCCGAACTGCTGAATGAGCTCAACCGAGCCTTTGTCGCCGATGCCGGGGGCGCCGGGGATGTTGTCGACAGAGTCACCACGGAGGGCCATAACGTCAATGACGCGGGCTGGTTCAACCCCAAGGACGTCTTTGACGCCTTGGGGATCGAGGATGAGGTTGTCCTTGGTCGGGTTGAGGATGGAGACGTCTTTGGTGACGAGCTGCATCATGTCCTTGTCGGACGAGACGACGTAGACGTGGTGACCGAGGGCGGCCAGCTTGTGCGAGAGGGTGCCGATGACGTCGTCGGCCTCGAAGCCTTCGTAGTAGAGGATGGGGATGCGGAAGGCCTCGAGCGCGCGGCGGATGTAGGGCTGCTGCTGGATGAGGTCGGGTGGCGTCTCGGTTCGGTTGGCTTTGTAGCCGCCGTACTCGATGGTCTCGAACTGCTGGGTCTTGATGTTGAACTTCTTGACGTCTTTCATCTGCGCAGCCATCTCGTTGCGATGGACGGGCGCGCCTACATCGTAGATGGCGGCGAGATACTCAGGCTGGAAGTCCTTGCGCAGCTTGTTGATCATGTTGACGAAGACATACGTGGCCGCGGTGGGGATGCCGGTGCGCGTGGACATTGGCCGCGAACGCTGCATGGCGTGATAGGCGCGGAAGATGAAGGCCATCGAGTCGAGGAGATAGATGGGGGGCTTGGTATTTTTGGTCTCGGTGGACTTGGTGGGGGTCTTTGCCATGGCCTTTTGATGTTAGCGCGTTAGGCAGAGATGAGTTTTCAGAGGATCAACATGCAGTCGCCGTAGGAGAAGAAGCGGTAGCGCTCGCGGACGGCATGGGCGTAGGCGGCGAAGACCGCTTCCCTTCCCGCGAAGGCGCTGACGAGCATGAGCAATGTGGATTGCGGAAGATGGAAGTTGGTGAGGAGCCCGCTGACGACGCGGAAGCGGTAGCCGGGGTGGATGAAGATGCTGGTCTCGCCAGAGTGCGGGTGAAGGCGAACTCCGGCGTGGGGTTCGAAGGCGTCGGTAGTGGCGTGGTGAGCGCAGTGTTCGAGGGTGCGCGTGGTGGTGGTACCAGCGGCGATGATGCGGCGCTTCTCGCGGAGGGCGGCGTTAATGGCTTCGGCTGCAGCGGGGGGCAGCATGTAGTGCTCGGCGTGCAGGTGGATGTCTTCAACGTTTTCGGCACGCACGGGCTGGAAGGTTCCGAGGCCGACGTGGAGGGTGATGGTCTCGATCTGCACGCCGTGAGTGCGGAGGGCTTCGAGGATGTCGGGGGTGAAGTGAAGGCCGGCGGTAGGGGCGGCGGCTGAGCCGGGCTCGTGCGAGAAGACGGTTTGGTAGCGCTCACGGTCATCGGCGGTATCGTCGCGGTGGATGTAGGGTGGGAGCGGCATATGGCCGATACGGTCGAGGATCGCGCGGAAGTCTTCTGAAGGGGCGAAACGCAGAGTGCGCTCGCCGTACTCTCCGGCTTCGATGACTTCGGCTTCGAGCAGCGGGGCTGTGTCTTCAGATGCTGCGAAGTGGAGATGTTCGCCGGGCTGTACCTTGCGGCCGGGGCGGACGAGGGCGGTCCACTCGTGCGGGCCGAGCTGTTGGGTGAGGAGGACCTCAATACGGCCGGAGGGGTCAGGCGAGCTGGCCTGCGTATTAGCGCTGCGGGTGCGGGTGGCGTAGAGGCGCGCGGGGATGACGCGGCTGTCGTTGAGGATGAGGAGGTCGCCGGGGTGGAGGAGCTGAGGGAGGTTGCGGAAAAAGTCATCGCGATACTCGCCTGCGTGGCGGTCGAGGACAAGCATGCGACTGGAGCCGCGGACGGGAGGAGGAGACTGCGCGATGAGTTCTTCGGGAAGGTCGAAATGGAAGTCGGCGACGCGCACTGATTTGATTTTAGTGTGCGGATTCGGCGAACGCAGTGGCACGGTCAAGTGCGGCCTGAACGGCTTGTGGCTCGGCCGGCGCGGGAACCGTCCATGCGACGGTGACGCGGGAGAAGGGTTTGGGGATGACGAAGCGGTCCCAGGAGCGAAGTACCCAAGCGCGATGCGCATGGAGATAGACGGCGCCTACAGGAGCGTCGACCAGCGAGGCGAGTTGGGCGACACCGGGCTTGGCCTTTTGCGCGGGGCCTCGAGGACCGTCGGCGGTGATGGCGATGTAGTTGCCATCAAGGTATGCGCGTTGCAGGTTGCGCAGGCCGACGGCTCCGTCGCGCGAGCTGGAACCACGAACGGCAACGAAGCCGAGGCGTTCTACTGTACGGGCGATGAGTTCGCCGTCGAAGCTGCGGCTGATGAGGATGTGGAGATTGCCTTGACGGAATCGCCATGCGCAGGCGAGCAGACAGCGATGCCAGATGGCGTAGATGAGGGGTGGAGGCGTGTGGTACTGCGGAACCATCCCGGGCTCGCAGATATCTTCATAGCGCAGCGTGACACCGAGCAGGCAGATGATCATGTAGGCCAGCCGCGGAACAACGGCGAGGATCAGGCGCTGTTTGAAGGTGTAGGTTGGCTGCGGCTCGGGCACGTTGATGAGTTTACTGTGGCGCTGGAATTTCTCTGGTTCCGGGCTGGACTTTATGGCGCACCGAACGAACAGCAGGGGTCCTCCACTCCGCTCGCTACGGTCGGAATGACAACACAAGCCGCTGTAGCAATTTCTAGCTGTACTTGAGCCAGCGTAGGATCTCGGGCAGGTTGGGACGCTTGCCGTACATGAGGATTCCGACGCGATAGATGCGCGCCGTGACCCAGAGGATGGCATAGATCGTCACGAGCATCAGCACGATGGAGAGTGCAATCTCCCACGCAGGCGGCGTGGCCAGCGAGATGCGCAGGTACATGATCAGCGGGGTGCAGAAGGGGATCAGGGAGATGACTCGTGCAACCGTTCCGCTTGGGTTGGAGATGACAGGGGCGAGCGCGAACATGCAGCCAGCCAAGGGCATGACGAGGATCATGTTGAGCTGCTGGAGCTCCTGATCGGAGTTGACCATGGCACCTAGCGCGGCGGCAATGGAGGAGTAGAGGAGGTAGCCGAGCAGGAAGTAGACCACGAAAAAGATGATCTGCATGGGATTGAGCGAGACATGCACCTTGCTGCCAGCCAAGGCTCCCACCAGCGAGCCGCTGGTAAGGATGATTGCGGTGAGAAGCCAGACGGCTACTTGAGTGAGGCCGACAGAGCCAACGCCAATGACCTTGCCAGCCATCAGCTCCTCGGGCTTGATCGTAGCCAGCAAAACCTCGAAGACTCGCGAGGTTTTCTCTTCGATGATGGAGCGCGCGACGTTCATTCCATAGAGCAGGATGACCATGTACATGAGGAAGAAGAGCACGTAGATGGCAACGAAGGTCGAGACGGTATCGGCGTTCTTGCCTGCCTGCGTGGTATCGACTTTGACAGGCTGCATGAGCGAGTCGACGTCGTGAGCCACCATGCCCTGATGGCTGAGCCGCTCGCGCATGAGAACGGTGCGGAGCGCGCTGGTGATGGTGCCCTTGGTACCAATGTCGGCGGCCGAGCGCGGGGTGTACGAGAAGTTAGGGCGATCTCCCGGATTCGTTCCGGGAGTGATCCAAAGATAGCCGTCGATCTGCTTGTCGGCGAGCATGGAGTCAAGCGTGGCGCGAGTGGAGCTATTGCCAGGCGAGATGACATCGACGGTCATCTCGCTGTCCTTGCCGTTCTCGAGCTCGGACTTGAGGTCGGTGGCGAGCTGCTGGTCGGGCGAAACGATGGTGATGTGCGAGGTGGACTTGGCCTTGCTGCCAGCGAAGATAGAGCCGACGATGCCTCCGCCCATCAAAAGAGGAATCAGCAGTGTGGAGATAAGGAAGGCCTTGGTACGGACACGCTCAAGGTATTCGCGCTTGGCGATGAGCCAGATGTTATGCATCGACGCGGTCTCCTACGGTTTCGATAAAGATCTCTTCGAGGGTTGGCTCCATCACTTCGAAGCGGGTGATGCGCGCTTTGCCGACTGCTTCAGAGAGCAGGGGCTGAGCGTCGGCTCCGTCGCGCAACTTGATCTCGGCGATGCCGTTGTAATTCTTGAAGCTCTCAACGGCAGAGTTATTCAGGAAGGAAGCGTCTCCTTCAAATACCATCTGAACGCGGTTCTTCGGATAGCGGGACTTGATCTCCTGCATGCCGCCAGAGAGAACGGGATGGCCTCGGTGGATGAGGCAGATGGTGTCGCATAATTTTTCGACCTGATCCATGCGGTGCGTAGAGAACAGGACGGTACGTCCTTGTTTGTGGAGATCAACCAGTGTGTCCATCAGGAGCGTCGCATTGACGGGATCGAGGCCGCTGAAGGGTTCGTCCATGATGATCAGCTCGGGCTCGTGGAGAAGCGCGGCGATGAACTGAATCTTCTGCTGCATTCCCTTCGACAGCTCCTCGGTCTTCTTGGGAATGGCCTCCGTGATCTCCATGCGCTCGCACCAGACGTGGGCGCGCTTAGTGGCCGTGGTGGCATCGAGGCCATGAAGCTGACCGAGGAAGGTGAGTTGGTCGATGACCTTCATCTTCTTGTAAAGGCCGCGCTCTTCGGGAAGGTAGCCAACGCGATGAAGATTCTTACGGTCGAAGGGCTTGTCGAAGAGCTCGACCGAGCCTGAGTCGGGCACAGTAATGCCGATCATCATGCGGATGGAGGAGGTCTTGCCGGAACCATTGGGACCGAGGAGGCCGAACATACTGCCCGGCTCAATACGGAAGCTCAGATCGTCGACGGCGATTTTTGTGTCGTACGCTTTGCGAACCTGCTGAAGTTCAACGATTGCCATGGTAGATATGGCCAGTGTAGCAGCGGGCTTGCAAATGGAATTCTGACACAGGAGCTTATTGAAGTGTGCGGTAGAGCGACGCCAGATCAAAATAATTCCAGGCCTCGGCGAGTTTGCCACCTTCGAGACGTGCCAGACAAATTCCGGAAACCTCTACTTTCTTGTTCGTGGGAGGCATACCGAGGCCGGCCCCAGTGTGATCCGCTGTGAAGACGCAATGGGCCATCGCCATATCGCCTTGGGTCATAGCGTGCTCGATCCTGACATGAATGTTGGAGAAGGCGGAGAGGAATTTCTGGTGGAATTCTTTGAACGCTTCCCTGGCACCGACTACTTTGTGGTCGGGACCCTCAAGTCCGTGTGTCTTTGCGTTGGGAAGCGCCATCTCGTCGATGGCCTCTTCTCGACCCTTGTTCCAGACCTCTTCAAACCAGCGTTCGAGAAATGTCATGAAGATCCTCCGTTGAGATGATTCGCTACGTGGCCCGGAAGACGTCGCCTCAGGGAAAGCATTATAGGCTGGGAACTCTGCAAATTGTCGGCTTGGTAGCATCGATCTGTGCTGGAACTTTCGACCCCAATCAAATTTGTGAAGCGCGTTGGAGAGCGCGTTGCCGAGGCGCTGGCGAAACGCGGCGTCGAGACGGTCGAAGACCTGTTGTATCACCTTCCGTTCCGCTATGAAGACCGGTTGAATCCGCTGCCTATCAGCCAGTTGAAGGGTGGCACGATGGCCTCGATCATCGGCGAAGTGCGGGGATCGGTGCTGCTGCGAACGCGTTCCATGCCTATCTTCGAGATGACGGTGGGGCAGGGGCTGGAGACGGTGAAGTGCATGTGGTTTCACGGCAGCTACCTGAAAGACAAATTTCGGGCCGGCCAGATGGTGGCGCTGTACGGGAAGCTCGAGGTCTCGCGCTCGACGGTTGGCAAGTTCAAGATGATTCAGCCTCAGTTTGAGATATTGCCCGGCCTTGACTCGCCTGAGGCGGAGTTTGTCTCGCTGGAGGTGGGACGGATTGTTCCTGTGTATGAGTTTCTTGGTGGAACGACTGCCTGGGGCGCGAAGCTGACGTCACGGTGGCTGCGGCGAGTGGTTTGGGGACTGCTGGAGGAGCTGGATGTTGAGCCGGTCAGTGTGTCAGCGGGTCAGCAAGGCACCGGGACGGTTCCTGAGACTTTGCCTGCGGCGATGTGCAGGCGACTTGGGCTGCCCGGACGAGTTGATGCGCTGCGGGCTGTGCACTTTCCAGAGGCTGGAACGCCGATATCCGAATTGATGTCGGCAGCGACTCCAGCGCATCGGCGGTTGATCTTCGAAGAGCTGTTTTATTTGGAGCTAGGACTTGAATTGAAGCGTAGACGACTGCGCGAGCGTGAAGGTACGGCGTTTGTAACAGATGAGAAAGTACGAAAGGCGCTGAAGCAGATCCTTCCGTTTCATCCCACGGCGGCGCAGAAGCGCGTGTTGGGCGAGATCGCAGAGGATATGCGCAAGCCGCAGCCGATGCGGAGGTTACTGCAGGGCGATGTGGGATCGGGCAAGACGATCGTCGCGATGCAGGCTGCTCTGGTGGCGATCGAGAACGGCTACCAGGCGGCGCTCATGGCGCCAACGGAGATTCTGGCAACGCAGCATTATCTTTCGGCGAGGAAGCTGCTGGATGGAGTGGTTTCTCCGCGAACAGGACGACCCTATCGCGTGACGCTGCTGACAGGCTCGCTGGACGATGCGGCCAAGCGTGAGGCGCGGGGAAGGATCTATCGCGGTGAGACTGAGCTGGCTATCGGAACACATGCACTGATTGAAGAGAAGGTCGACTTCGACAATCTGGGGCTGGTGATTGTGGACGAGCAGCACAGATTTGGCGTTCAGCAGAGGTTTCGACTGATGAAGAAGCCGGGGCCGGACGGCAGGGCCGCAGAGCCGGATGTGCTGGTGATGACTGCGACTCCGATTCCGCGGACGCTGGCATTGACACTTTACGGCGACCTCGAGACGAGTGTGATTGATGAGCTCCCTCCGGGGCGAACTCCAGTTGTGACGCGGAGGACGACGGAGGAGCGTGCCGAGGATGTGTGGGCGTTTGTGCGCAAGCAGGTTGCCGCGGGACAGCAGGCTTATATTGTGTACCCCGTCATTGAGGGGGCGAAGGATGAGCAACCGGAGCTGGATTTTGCTCATGATGAAGTTCATGAAAGCGCGGCTGAGGTAGGAACAGCCGGTCACTCGACTTCGCTGCGCTCGGGTCGGAATGACAAACCTTCTAAAGGGAAAAAACAGACGAAAGCCACTAAGGCCGAGAAGCTATTCGCTCCTAAAAGGGCGCTACGCGCGGCTACCGATATGTATGAGGAGCTGCGCTCTGGTGCGCTTGCCGGACTAAGACTTGGTCTACTGCATGGGAGGTTGAATGCGGACGACAAGGAAATCGTGATGCGGCGGTTTCAGCGGGGCGAGATTGACGTGCTGATCGCTACGACAGTGATCGAGGTCGGAGTCGACGTGCCGAACGCCTCGTTAATGGTGATCGAGCACGCGGAGCGATTTGGGCTGGCGCAGATGCACCAGCTACGCGGGCGCGTAGGGCGTGGCGCGGCAAAGAGCTATTGCATTCTGATGACCGGCGAGCAGGTGAGCGAGCAGGCCGAAGCGCGGCTGAACGCGATGGTCGCGACACAGAATGGTTTTGAGTTGGCGGAGCTTGATCTTGAACAGCGCGGGCCGGGAGAGTTCTTTGGAACGCGACAGGCCGGAATGCCTGAGTTTCGCGTCGCCAACCTACTGCGTGATCGCGCTATGCTGGAGCTCGCTAAAACTGAGGCTGCGCGGTTCGTGCAGCAGCCGGATCCAGCAATGTCGCAAGAAGAACGGGATGCAGTGTGGGCGAGGCTGAAGCAACAGTGGCAGCGGAGATATGGTCTGGTAGAAGCGTAGAGGCAGGAAGTAGGGTTAGGGAATAGGGAGCCAGTTTTGGCTATTCCCTATTCCCTTTCAATTTGCCTTTAGGATGCCATTGCCGGATCGAGGGTGATTTGAGGAGCGACGTGGGCTTTCTTGGGACCGCGCTTGCGGGCGACAAGGACGCGTATGCGTTCGATCATCTCGGCGGGGGAACTGGCGCCCTTGGGAAGAAAGACATCGGCGGAGCATCCCCGGTCGAAGGCGGCGACGGTTCCAGAGACAATCATCGCTGGCAGCGCGGGGTGCAGTTGCTTGGCACGGCGGACGAGTTCATTGCCGTCCATCTGGGGCATCTGCAGGTCTGAGAGTAGAAGGTCGAGCGAACCCGGAAGGGATTGTTCAATAACTTCAAGAGCATGGTGGGCAGAGAGGGCCGGGATGACACGGTAGCCGCGCGTTTCCAGCAGAAAGGTGCGGACAGAGAGTGCTTGTTCGTTGTCGTCTACGCAGAGGATCGTCTTCTTAGGCCGCAAAGCAAGTCTCGCTTCTGCCGGTGTGCCGCCGTAACAGCGGCTCCGGCCGATGGGCCAGGCTAGCAGATCGGCTGGTTAGCCACGCTGCGAGCCCGGGTGTTCGGAAACGTCCCCGACGGTCCGGCCGGAGGCATACTCCGGCGCGTAGTGGGCTATCCCGCTCCCTGGAAGAGCAGACCGAAGAGGCAAGGCTCTCCTGTCTGCTCCGCAGAGGAACAGTGCCACCGTCCGGCAAAGCTGGGCCGGACCGCGGGGTGAGAGAGATACTCGCGCTTGCGCAGGTTGCCCCGCGAAGGCCCGGAAGAACGCAGATGACCGGTCTGCCGCGATTGCGGTGAGTGCGGGGGCCAGGAA